>ERZ795056.2404-NODE-2404-length-20812-cov-5.457484_pt1 | contig 20812 bp, 21 predicted proteins | sample MGYA00375140_ERZ795056 | MGnify/ENA primary metagenome ERZ795056 (study PRJEB30185, sample SAMN05720227) | activated sludge metagenome | isolation source: Anaerobic digester | place: USA | collected 2015-03-09 ... | reverse complement strand
CAGAAACCGCATTCCTCCTACAATGAGAGCCATTATTCCAGTCGCCGCGATAATGTGCAGGATTGATTTTCTCTCAAATTTCATGGGGATATATTTCCCGAGAACGAAGTATCCGAGAACGGAACTTATCAGAATCGCAATCAGGGTGGCAACGGCTGCCCCGGTTATCCCCATGACCGGGATCAGGAGAACGTTCAGCACGATGTTCACTATGACGATGACTGAAGTGATCCAGAAGGAGTCTTTCGGGTGATCGAGGGAGTTTAAGGTCATCATCTGGAGGTACTGAAACACATAGATGACATAGAGTGGCAGGAGGACCATGAGGGCAAGAGTGCCGGTGGTGAATGCTTCCCCATAAAAATAATAGAGAAGCTTGTCGCCGAGTAACCAGCCACCGACACAGAAGGGGACTGCCAATACAAGGGAGTACGTATACGCCCGTGAGAGGGCAGTTCCAATGATTTCATAGCTTCCTTCTTCATTCCAGCCACTGAATCGTGGAAAAAGGACATATTCCAATGCGAGGGCGACAAATACCCCAAGAGAGGCCAGTTGGAGAGCGACACGATAAACACCGACCTCGGTGTTGCCCATGAAATAGCCGATGAGCACCACGTCAATATTCGTCAGGATAAGAATCCCGCTCATGGCAAGAAAGATCCAGAACGAGAAGGTGAACAGGCTCTTCAAGTGAGCCCTGGTAAACATTCGAAACCGCGCTTCAAGATATCGATAATTAAAAAGGAACCCAATTGCAAGGCCTGCGATGAAACCGCCAGCAAGGCCTCCAATCTGCAGGCCAAAAAAGACGAAGATCACCTGAAGGATGATTCTTGCTAGATTGTTGGCGAGGTTGCTTCCCTGAACCACGCCTGCCTTTCCGAGACCATAATTTCCCCCTGCTGCTATACCAAACGGCAGATTAACAATGAGGGCGATTACAAGCCACCAGAACAGATCTGAAGCGTTCAGATCAACCAGATAGGGGCGGAAAAGAAACAGAATGCCAAGAGAGACGGCAAGGAGAATCAGTCTTAATACTGCCGCTGCTGAGTAGAATTCTTCCTGATCTTTTCCCTCGCTCATCCTCTTGGCTGCGGCATTCCCCAATCCTCCATCGACAATGAGATTAAAAAGTCCGAAATACGCCAGGAACAGGAAATATGCTCCAAGTATAGATGGTCCAAGAACATGGGCAAAATAGAACGTTGAGAGAAATCCAACAGCAGTGATGGCGATATTCGTGCCGATGTGAATCAGGCTCTGGCGCCTCACCGCTTCCATATTCATAAACTGCTTAAAAAACGCAGGATTTTTAATCACAACCCTATCATTGTTTGCAGAGTGGATTATTCCTTTTGGAAGATCCCGCAAAAAATGAATCGGGGGAGAAGGAGATCTCCAATCAAAGATTACCTGCTTTTATAACTTCGTTTCCAGGTTTGACCGGGCCTTCCAAAAGAATTTGAAACCATGACACAAATTAACTAGTAATCTCAATGACTATTTCAGTGATTATCAGTTCTTACAGGGGCAATGAATTTTTGATAAAATCCTGTATCGAATCGATCAATCTCCAGACGGTTCCTCCTTCTGAAATAATTGTTGTCCTTGATACAAAGGAAGAGAAGGATCTGTTTGCCACGTATCTTGCTGACTCAACCCAAATCCCTATTACCTTTGTTCATTCTGATAAAAAGGGGCTTGCAGCAGCCAGAAATAAGGGGGTTAAGACCAGCGTTGGGGACATCATCGCATTCATCGATGACGATGCAGTCGCAGAGCCGCAGTGGATACAGGAGATATTGAGGACCTTCACATCAAATCCATCTGTCGGAGTGGTAGGGGGACCAGTCATCCCTTTATTTGAAGGTCAGACAATTAGTGAAAAGTACTACTGGGTAATCGGGTGTACTTCGGATCGATTCGGTTCTCCGCGACCAATAGGATGTAATGTCTCTTTCAGGAGAGAGATATTTGGGTATATCGGTTATTTCAATGAAGATCTGGGTCGCGTGAAAAAAAGATTGGGCGTCGCAGAGGAAACTGAATTGATTCTTAAAATACAAAAGCAATTGCCGTGGTATTTGGTTATTTTTAACGAGCGAGTTCGTGTGTTCCATAAAACGCCAGAAAAAAGAACAAAATTATCTTATTTTATAAAGCGGGCTTACCAAGAAGGATTCGCGAAAGCAATGATAAAAAAGGAATATGAATTGAAAGAAGAGATGAAGTATCTCCGGTATTTCCTGAATCACCTGGATCCCCGGAGCTTCCTTGTCCTGTCCTGCATAGGATGTGGATATTTCACCTGCATTATGCATATTTTTATTGAAGAACACACGTCACCCGAACTGAAAGCCCCATGAAAATCGCCCTGATTACTCATCGATACTTTCCGAATATTGGCGGTATCGAGACTCACGTTAGGGAACTTGCCGAACGGTTCTCTGAGGATCATGAAGTGGAGGTACTAACGGCCGATTTTGCCCCACCTATGAGATCCACAGAGGCTATCAACGGTGTGAATATCATACGTTTTTCATCAATGAAATGGGGTGATAGCGTATATTATGCTCCAAAGATCCTGCCATATCTCGAAAAAAACAGATTCGATATAATCCATGCCCATAATTACCATGCTCTCCCCTCCCTTTCAGCAGCAAAGGCAGCAAGGAACAATTTTATATTTACACCTCATTATCACGGCCGGGGCAGTTCTCTAGGAACCAGCCTTCTCTTGCGACCGTATTCCCTCATTGGGAAAAAAATTTTTGCGAAAGCAAGAAAGATAATCTCCGTTTCGGAATACGAAAAATTCCTCATATGTCGTGATTTCGGAGTTGTCGAACCCCTCATCTCAGTGATTCCGAATGGCATCAATCTGGCATCCATCCGGAATGCAGAACCTTTCACCGATTACAGGAAACTCATTTTGTATGTCGGGCGGCTCGATCGCTACAAGAACATCGACCGGGTGATAAAGGCAATGCCTTTTTTACCGGACTTCTCCTTTTTCATCATCGGAAAATCCGGTAATTATAAAAAAGAATTGCACCACCTCATCAACAAGCTTCATCTCTCTGACCGGGTGAAAATACTTGATTCGGTATCTGATGCAGATAAGAACCGCTGGCTCAAGACTTGCTCACTTTTTATCAATCTTTCAGATATAGAAGCCTTCGGCATCACCGTTCTTGAAGCGATTGCTGCCGAGAAGCCGGTTATTGTCAATAATGCAGGGGGTCTTGCCCAACTGGCTTCGAAATTCAGGCAGGTCTACCCGGTTGACAGGAAGGATTACAATAGTGAAGAATCACTACAGGAACTTGCGTCTCTTATCAGCCTGAAAGCCGGCCATGAATATCAGGAAAACCTCCGGGATTATGACTGGGACGAGATTTTTAAAAAAACCGAAAGAGAATATTTTTTACTGGTTGATAATTGAGAGGTAAATCTGAATATCAGTAAAGCAGGGAAAATTTCGATCATTTCAAAACACGGTATTATTAATTTCACCATGAAATTTACGTAATCAGGGAATAAAAAAATGACTTCAGATATTTTATTTGTTTATTATACTCCTCACCCTTCACACGAAGGATTTGCCAAGGCAGTGTCGGCAGATTTTCGCTATTATAACAAATTATTCCAATATTCATTTCTGCCAAAAAGTATGACCAGTATGATGAATGGAATGTTGTTGCCAAAATATCCAATATATCTATCAGAGGGTGGGGCACCACTTTCTGTTTTAGCGATTAATAAAATAATACACAAAAAGAGTATCCATGTGAATCTTATTGCCGATGAAACGTTTATTTTACTAAGTGAAAAATCACAGAAAAAGACCGATACGAAATTGAAAATTAATAATTTTGCTCACAAGTTTTCATCACAATTTATCGATGGCGCGATTGCAGTCTCAAATTACGCGAAAGAAACAGCAGAAAAGTGTATTGATGTTCCAATAAAAATAGTTAATCCATTTATTGAAAATGACCTCTATGAGAGGTTATTCCATATACATCCAAGAATTCAGGATCATATAATTTTAACAATCGGATACAACAGGCCTAGCAAAGGCATGGATTTGTTAATAAATTCTTTTCAAAGAATAAAAAGTGAGGTAAATGACGCAGAATTATTCGTTATTGGCGGTGGTTATCCAAAAGAATGGGAAAGTATCGATGGCGTACATATAGAAGGCTTTGTCAACGATTTGGTACCATACTTCATGAAAGCAAGTCTCTATGTTCAACCATCAATGGCGGATACGTTTCCCGTATCAACATTGGAAAGTTTGAGAGCTGGGTTGCCGACTATCGTTACCGAACATACTGGAACGAAAGAAGTGATTCAAAATCTTGGAGATGCCTATATTCGCAAAATTGATTCAGAAGACATAACAAAAGGGATTATGCACTATTTCGATCTCCAGCCCGGGATGAAGGAACATTTATCAGAAAAGGCCAAAGAGATCTCAAAACCTTTCTCACAGCAAAATATGTGCCACTTGTTTCAAGCTGAATTTAACCAATTAATTGATGAAATCTCATAATGATAAATCTTTAAAGACATCCTTTTTTTTAATTTGAGAACAATAAAAAATGAAGGGTATAGTGACAATCTAGCCACTAACCTCCCCTTCTAGCAACTCAAGGATACGTCTCACTTTCATCTTATCACTATCGTTTCTGTGATTATATCGCCAAACATACTCCCCTAGATAAAGCGGTAATTTCTCTCGTCGTATTCCTCCCTTAGAAGCAAGTTTCCGTTTCAGATAACCCCAGAATCCTTCAAGTCCATTGATATGATTCCCTTTACCGTCGCTATATTGTCTCTCTCCATGATTCACTAATCGATGAACAAATCCTCGCGATGCGATACCCGTGTTTGCCCTCCAAGTATCAGAACAGACGATAGATCCGGGAGAGACCTGTTGGGTTATGAGTGGTTGAAGTGTCCCAGCCTCGACGTCATTCACAACCTCAGCCCAGACGGTCCCATTGCGACACAGTATTCCAAAAACTGGTTGCTTCTTTGTGCCTCTGCCTCGGTTTGTTCCTGCCTCTCTGATGGTCTTGCGTTTATTCTTCCACTGGCCTCCCAGATAGGTCTCATCCACTTCCACCGTTCCAGAGAAAATATCCGGTACATCTTGGGTAAGAGCTCGCCGGATCAAGGTAAGAGCCCGTAGAACTCGTTTTCGTTCGATTGAAGTTCTACTTGCAATATTCTGGCTACTCTGCTCCAACAGGAACCAGGTGATGATCTCTCTCCATTGGTCTCGGGTCAAATACAGAGGTAGCCGATGGGGTAAAAAGTCATAATGGCATTGAGAACATCGCCTCTTTCCATTGCCCAATTTGTATAACTTTTTTTCCTGACATTTTGGGCATTGAATCTTTGCCATTTCTCCCTCGTATATTCTTTGCGAGGTAGTGGTTAAAATGGTACTATACCCAAATGAAAATGAAAGTTCAGTGTTTCATTAGACCCTTCTTCGGAAAATTGTGTTATTAGCCAGAATCAGAATATTTTCTTAAAAACCATATCAAGCTCAATTGAGCGAAAAAGCATATATTTCATTATTTCTCGGTCTCCGACCTTCCTTTTCATTTGAATATTTTTCCGATATTCCAGCGTATTTTTAATATTTTTAATATCCCACAGAATCGCCCGACAGAACGCTAAAAAATAATGATAATTCCTTTGAAAAAAAGCATCTGCCATACTATGAGTGATTTCAAATAAAATAGTGAGGGGGAGAATCCACAATAAATTTTTAAGAGTATAATTTTTTATCAGTACCCTGTTTCGATTTTTTACGACCAGAAAATATTTGTTCGGATTAAAAAATCCTGCCGTTTTTGATCCCTTATGGTAACATATTGATCGGGAACAAAAGACTACTCTAAAACCAAGAAGCCTTGTTTCCCAGGCTAAATCAACATCGTCGTGGTAAGCAAACAAATGTTTATCGAAAAATTCCTGGCAGTTTTTTTCTTGAATTAGTGCCTTTGATATCAATACACAGGCACCGCTCGCATAGAAAAAACCTGTCGTCTTTAACTGATCAAATTGACCGAGGTCTTCTTCATACTCCCCCCTTGCTTTTGTTGCACCAAAGATATCACACATTATTCCGGTGTTGTCTATCTTTTTTGTTGAATAATTCATAATTTTTGGTTGTATTAGGGCGATACGTTCATCGGTTTGGATACTTTCGACTAATATGCTTAAAAAATTGGGATCAACAACAGTGTCATTATTTAACAGTAAAATAAAGTCTGGATTAAGGGTTTTCAGAGCGTAATTAATTCCAATATTATTTCCTTCAGCAAATCCATAGTTTTGGTCATTTTTTATCAATGCTATTTTTTTGTACAGGGGGCTTTTTTCAATTCCATCTTTGTCAATTTCTCTTCCTTCGGATTCCTCTTTTGAAGATTCAAAAATGTTTATTGGTTTATTTATCGAATCATACTCAAATAATGACGATTCTACCCAAATATCACCTGCACAATATGCCCTTATTTTTTGAAGGGAATTATCATTAGATCCATTATCTACGAGGATAACCGCATAATTAGGATAGTTCATCTGGAAGACAGATTCCAGACACTCTATCGTATCTTGCCAGCCATTCCAATTGAGGATGACGATGGCAACAACGGGCGGCATTTTCAATCTCTATTATTAGAGTGATATTCTCTATTACAACTTTCTTTATTAAAGTACCAACGTTTATTCAGGATTTTAACTCTCATGGAGGTGCCTATTACTATTGGAAAGAATTGAAAATTTTTATTTAGTCTCTCAAAAAAGAAGTGGATCGTCTAAATGTTGTTCACATTCCCGACGAATTTGCTCCTCAGTGATATCAATGTTCTGAAATCCCAACCTAGTTTCAATATTTCTTTTACTTAATCGGTCTCTTCTATCAATTCTTCTTTTGATAGCGATTGCCGGATCCGCCATCGCCCAATGAACTCCATATATCAGATGGGGGGAGGGTATGGCGTTTTTACCGCGGATATAATTTCCCAATCTTCTAATTATATTCTTTCTTGCTAACAAATGACACCCAGGTTGCCATTCTATTTCTAATCCGGAATGTACTATAATAGGTTTAACATAACTGGAATTGACACCAGTTGTAACATTTGGATCACCATGGCGACGCTGAAATATTGCCGGTAAATCAGGATTTAGATCATTGTCATTTCTATGACGATACACCTGCCATAATTGTACATTAAAAAGATTGTATTTTGTTTCGTTTTCAAGAATATCTCGGATATTTATATAAAAAGGCAGTGAGAAAACAAATTCATCGCTGTCAGCAACAATGACCCAGTCTGAGTCAATCGACCGATATATTGAGTTAATTTTTTCAATTTTTAATATGTCATCAAGTTTATCCGGAAATCTAACAGGGACAATCCGGACATTTTCATATTCCTCGGCAATTTTCTGTGTATTATCAGTCACCTCCTCGTCAAGCAGTATATGTATTGTATCTGCGTAAGAATAATGGTTTAAAAAAAACGGGGCTAACATTGCCTCATTATACCACATTGTAATGATATCAATTTTCATTATTTACACCTTACTAATTCAGATTTAGTGGTATACTAGCCCTCAAATCACTTTCCTTTTGTTGTTCTATTGTTATTGGGGGGGCCAGACGCATTTTCAATAATTGGTAAAGAAATATCAAAATTTAGTGAATTTCTTCGAATTTTTGAAATGGATGAATTTGAATATCAGATACGTTGAAATTTTATAGAAAAAATGAATTTTAAGATATTCTAATTTACTTTTTTAGGCCATTAAATGGATAAATCACTCACCATAATCCGATGTCAATTCTTGGGATATCATTATTCACCAAGATTTACATTCGAACCAAAGCAATAAATTGTTCTTAAAACTAAAAATTGAATAAATTATGAAATATTTCGTCACAGGTGGTGCTGGATTTATAGGAAGTAATCTTGTTGACAGGTTGCTTACCCAAGGAAATGAAGTAATTGTATATGATAACTTTTCCACAGGGTTTACGGAATTCCTGATAAAAGCCATTAATAATTCTTCTATCACCCTGATCGAAGGAGATATTCTGAACCAGGACCGTCTGTCCAATGCGATGGCAGGATCTGATTTTATCTTTCATCTTGCTGCAAATGCTGATGTCAGGTTTGGTACAGACCATCCATCGAAAGACCTCATACAGAATACTATTGCAACCTTTAATGTGCTTGAGGCGATGCGGAAGAACTCCATCAATAAAATAGCATTTTCATCTACGGGATCGATATATGGCGAGGCAAAAGTTATACCCACCCCAGAGGATGTCCCGTTCCCTGTCCAGACTTCCCTTTATGGAGCATCAAAACTGGCATGTGAGGGGCTGATCGACGCCTATTGCGAAGGTTTCGGGTTTCAGTCATGGATATTCAGATTTGTATCCATTCTTGGTGAAAGGTATACCCATGGGCATGTCTATGATTTCTATAAACAGCTCCTCTCCCATCCGGAGTATCTTGATGTGCTGGGAGATGGACATCAGAAAAAATCTTATTTATATGTCCACGACTGTATCAATGCGATGCAATGGGCAATCGAGAATTCGCATGAAAAGGTGAACATTTTTAATCTAGGTACCGATGAGTACTGCGAAGTGAATGATTCGATCCGATGGATATGTGAGTACCTCGGCTTGGAGCCGAGACTAAGGTATACGGGTGGAGAACGCGGATGGATTGGTGATAATCCGTTCATTTTTCTCGATTGTCATCGGATCCGGTCATTAGGATGGACCCCTTGCCATTCAATACATGATGGAGTCATCAAGACCCTACAATATCTCAAGAACAACCGCTGGGTGCTGGAACGACGATGATTAAAAAAAACAAGCTGGTTTTAATTACCGGAGCAACAAGAGGCCTTGGACTCCTTATCGCAAAAAAATTCTGGAATGCTGGCCACGACCTGGTAATCCTCTCACGGAGTGGCCCTGATCTTGACCATATTTCATCAGATTTCAGAGTGAGTTGTGGAGTGGGGCAGAGAGTACATCCATATTTATTTGATTTGAAAAATATCAATCTGATTCCAGAATTAATTGAAGAGATCAGAGATGCGGCCGGGATGCCGAATATTGTAGTTAATAATGCAGCTGTCCAGGGACCTATCGGTCCGCTCCAGGCAAACGATTGGGAACAATGGCAGGCTTGTATTGAAGTATGTCTGCTAGCACCGGTCAAAATTTGCCAGGAAGTCATTCCTGGAATGGTCATAAACAACTATGGCAGAATCATAAATATTTCGGGCGGCGGAGCGACTGGTCCGCGTCCGAATTTTTCAAGCTATGCTACTGCGAAGTGCGGACTTGTCAGGTTTTCGGAAACAATTGCACATGAGGTGTCACCATATAATATAACGGTCAATTGTGTATCACCGGGTGCGATGAAGAGTGAATTAACAAGAAAGATCCTAGCTGAGGGGATCAATTCAGCCGGTCAAAAGGAATATGAAATTGCAAGAAGACTCATGGAAAATGACCCTCACAACGAAATAAAGGCTGCTGATCTTGTATTCTCCCTGACAACAGAGCCGTTTTCAGGAATAACTGGCAAATTATTGAGTGCAGTTTGGGATTCACTTGTTGATATTCCAAAAAATTCTGCAAAGGTAACAGGGACTGATGTATACACATTACGTCGTATTATCCCAGAAGACAGGCATCTGGAGATGTTGGGATGACATTAAGAGTAGGAATTATCGGCTGTGGACGAATTGGGTATAAGAGAGCAGAGTCACTTCCACAAGGATATTTGAAGGCGGTTGCTGATATTTCAGAAGAGTCCGCTCATTGCTTGAGTTGCCTATACGCCGGTGTTGATTATTCCCGGGATTGGAGGGCGATTACTGGAAATAATGATATCGATATGGTAATCATTTCCACGACAAATAACTCCCTTGCAGAAATTACCCTTGCAGCAGTGGAATCTGGAAAACACGTGATGGTTGAGAAACCTGCTGCACGGAATTATCGTGAATTGGATCCTATTCTGAAAGCCGCCGAAAAAAACGAAGTCAAGGTTACAATAGGCTATAATTTACGTTTTCATCCTTCTTTCATGAAAATACAGGAAATATTAAGAGAAGGTATCCTTGGCAATCTGATGTACATCAGGGGAAGATATGGCCACGGAGGGAGACTTGGATATGAAAAAGAATGGCGGGCAGATCCGAGTATTTCAGGAGGTGGGGAACTCCTTGACCAAGGGGTTCACCTCATCGACCTTTCCAGATTGTTTCTCAGGGATATTATCGAGGTTGAGGGAGAATGTCATACGTATTTCTGGAATATGCCTGTGGAAGACAATGCATTTTTACGATTGAAAAACAAAAACGGTCAACTTGCCTGGCTCCATGTCAGCTGTACTGAATGGAAAAACATATTTTCTTTCGAAATTTTCCTCGAAAAGGGGAAGCTCCAGGTCGATGGGATAGGGGGGAGCTATGGTACTCAGCGTCTCACCTGTTACCAAATGCTACCCCAGATGGGTCCACCCAAGACAACTAGCTGGGAATATCCTTTCCCGGATACATCATGGAAGACAGAATTTGATCAGTTCGAGCAAATAATCCGGACAGATGCCGAACCAGCCCCAAGTCTTTCAGATGCAAGAGAAATATTGAAAATTGTTGCCAAGATATACGGAGAAGTTCCATGATAATTACCCGTAGTCCCCTTCGTATCTCTCTTGGTGGGGGAGGAACCGATCTCCCTTCCTATTATCGAAAACATGAAGGATTTCTGATATCTGCAGCAATTGACAAGTATGTCTACATCACTCTCCATGATACGTTCCAGAAGGAGATTATCATCAAGTACTCTCAAAGTGAGCGTGTAAAGAATAAACAGGAGATCCAACATCCGATCATCAGGGAGGCATTAAATCTCCTCAATATAGATTCAGAAAACTTTGAATTGGCGAGTATGGCGGATATTCCTGCAGGAACAGGGCTTGGTTCTTCAGGAAGTTTTACCTGTGCACTTTTAAAGGCACTCCATACTTATAACAAGACAGTAATAAAACCTGATGACCTTGCAGAAGAAGCCTGTCACATTGAGATTGATATTTTAAGAGAGCCTATCGGAAAACAGGACCAGTATATTTCTGCATTTGGAGGAATTAACTGTTTTAATTTTTATAGAGATGACAAAGTAAATACAAAAAAGTTGAATATTTCCCAGGAGACGCTCTTCAATCTCGAAGACAACCTTCTTCTCTTTTTTACCGGGTATTCCAGATCTGCCTCTGCAGTCCTGAAGGAACAGGACGATAAAAGTAAAAAAGACGACCTACTTATGATTGAAAACCTTCATTCTATAAAGGAAATGGGATATAAGAGTAAAATGGCGCTGGAAAATGGAGAATTGGAAGAATTCGCAAACCTTATGAATATTCACTGGGAGCAGAAGAAACAACGGTCGGGGGGGGTAAGTAATGACTGGATTAACAAGTGGTATGAGCTCGCTCTTAACAATGGTGCACTTGGTGGAAAGCTGATAGGGGCTGGTGGAGGTGGTTTTCTTATGTTTTACGCGGATAACCATAAAAAATTGCGGCATGCAATGTTGAGAGAGGGCCTTCAGGAACTGAGGTTCAGATTTGATTTTGAAGGGAGTAAGGTGGTGGCATCCTCATAACACAAGACATGATAATCTATTGCCAGGTGGTGCCACATGATCGTAATTTTAAGGATTAACCCAAGGCAAGCTGAAAGTGGAATTCCCGAAAAGTAAATCCGATAGTCTCATACATCACTGTATCTTAGCTTCTTTTATTGAGATTTCTTATATGCATGGAGCAGAATAAATTCGTTAATTCTCGCTTTCTTTCGAAACTTCATTTGAAATTCCTCAATTTTTTCACCATTAATCAATGACATTTCCGTTTCATAATGGTCAAGTATGTATTCAATCAATTCATAGGGATCATTTTTTGAGGGATTGACATTATGAAGTTCCATTTCAAGCCGTCTTACACCATCCAATTCTTCTGGCTTTATAAACCATTCATACCCTTCACAATCCGATTTTAAAAAGTCACATCCTCCGCTTAAAGCCTTTAATTGAGAGAGAGAATAGGTCTCTACAACTTTGCCAACATTCCCCCAAGTGATTTTCTGTTTTTCTCCGTTACCTAGAGCTCCCTCAATAATTTTTATTTGAATGTTATTCAATTGAATATTTCTTTTTAATTCATCCACCATCAAGGGTTCAACTGCTGTAACCTTTGTTGTAAGTCTACTGACAGGGAGAGAGAATCCACCTACATTTGCTCCGATATCGAGTATCCGATCATCTTTCCGAATGTCAAAAAACCGGTAATCTTTAAAGACCTCACAGAGACTATATAGGGCATTCGGTGAATTATAAAATGAAAAACCATTATATGTGGTTAAAATGGGAAAAATATCGAAAAAATTTGAAGAAATCACAGACTTGTTCGGATCTTTAAACCTATTATTCAACCATTGTTGAAGATTTTTTGTTGTAATTAGGTCCTCAATGAGATAAACAATATCCATATTCATACTCCTCCCAACATCACGGTAAATACTGGTTTATTTATTAAGGCTGGCTTTTTTTGGTGATATAATCCTGAAATTCTGCCAATCCTTCTTTTGATCCGATTTCATAAAACCTTTGTTGTACGGGAAATGCAAGCAGTTCTTTCTGTGCAATAAGAGATGAGAACAAAGATTCTAGGGAATAATACTCATCATCTGGGATAAGTTCGAGAGCCGTTTTCCGTAATAGGCTTGCCCCATAATCGATATATACCATATCGCGATCCTGTTCGGTTTTGCTATACTTCTTTACGATCACCCCATTGAGGGAAACATTACTGGTATCGTATCTGTTGTTATTCTTATAGACAACCATCAGTCCGGATTTTTCGAATTGGTGAAAATAACTCCATACCTCTTTAAAATCCAATAAAAGATAGGAATCTCCATACATCACAAAGAAGATATCGTCAAGAAGATCAAATGCATTTTTCAATGCTCCGGCTGTCCCTAGAAGTGGGCCTTTTTCTTTGCTGTACTTTATGTTGACGCCATACTGGCTCCCATCAGTAAAATAAAATTCGATTTGTTCCTTCAGGTGCCCGACACAAAGTACGATATCCTTGATACCGTTATTTCTTAAAAATTGAAGTTGATACTCAAGAAACGGCCTCCCCTGTACTATCACCATAGATTTTGGTGTTAAACTGGTAATAGGTCGTAACCGGGTAGCTAAACCCCCGGCAAGGATCACTACCTGCACGATATTACCTATGACTCTTATATTCAAATGCTTTCATCGTGATCCGGCCCGCCTTATTGTTTGAAAATCGGGTTTTCCATCAAAGAGCGTTGATCTTGTTCCAGTTGATCTTATTTTAGCTAGTTTACAGGCAATTTAATCTCCCCTAATTCCGCTAATAATAAAACTCAACATGATAAATCACCCCAAAAAATATTGTTATAGAATCGTGTAGCTTGATGAATGGGCATCGTCATAAAACATCTTCACAGTATCTAGTGACAGATCGTCTAGACCTCTCCCAACCAGCGTAAGTTTTTTCAGTATGTCATTCGTGATGGTAATTATTTGACAGCCACATTCTTCTGCCTGGAAAATATTAAGGAGCTCTCGCGAGCTTGCCCAGAGGAGTTCAATGTTCGGTTTTGACCGGAGCAACTGGGAGGATTGTTTCATGATGGGAATTGGGTCAACACCAGTATCGGCGATACGCCCGGCAAATACCGAGATGATGGCCGGAGTCGAAGAGGACAGGGCATCGAAGGCACCTTTCACCTGGTCATAGGTCAGGATAGCAGTGACATTAATCTTCAATCCGTCATGGGATAGCTTCCTGATAAGAGGGAGAGAACTCTCTCTCCTGGTATTGGTGATGGGGATCTTGATGTAGACATTATTCCCCCAGCGTGCCACTTTCCTGGCTTCTCTTTCCATTTCAGTAAAGTCATCGGAAAATACTTCAAAAGAGATAGGAAGATCCTGAATTTCTTTCAGAGCGGCGTGTGCGAATTCCTCATAATTCTTTACCCCAGCTTTTTTCATTAGGGTTGGATTTGTTGTAAAACCCTGAACAACTCCCTTCTTATATTCCCGAACCATCTCTTGCAGGTCCGCCCCATCTGCGAACATCTTTATATGGTTTTTTTTCATTTCCGCCAAGATATACGCTCCAAAATTTTAGTGCGAATGCAACAAAATAATATTTACGGCATCGGATAAATCATTAACCGTGAAATGAGGTTTGGATATCCCTCGTTTATCAGCAGAATTCGGTTCATTGACAAGGATTGTCCTGACCCCGGCAGCTCTGCCACATTCAATATCGCTATCACGGTCACCTATCATCCAGGATGACCTGAGATTGAGGGAATAGTCCTCTGCTGCTTTTAATAAAAAATAGGGCTTTGGCTTTCGACATTCGCAATCGCATGAATATTCCTTCACAACGCCTTTCGGGTGGTGATAACAGTAAAAGAAATCACGGAAGGATATCTTCTCTGCAATAAATATTGATAGAAATTTTTCATGAATTTTTTTCAGATTATCGAGGGAAACTTTTCCTTTTGCATAGTCTGGTTGATTCGATACCAGAAATAGTTCATATTCTGCAGACTGCAATTTCCTTAGGCATTCTGCAGTATAGGAAAATATCCTTACATCTTCCATCCGATGGGGAGGTTCATACTCATGGGTATCGGGATTCAGAATCAATTCATTAATGACGCCATCTCGGTCCAGAAAAATCGCCCTTCTCATTATCTGACAGTCTCCCACTTCATCCCATATTTCTGGAGATCCGGACTGGATACGAGCAGATGCCAGATCACGGCCTGAAATGCTTCGGTCTGAGGGGTAATAGTGGCCTCATCAATCGGGGGGATAATGACACATCCATCAGCAACCTCTGCGGTGTATCCTCCATTCCTCCCGACAATCCCAACAATTGTGACACCAATTTTTTTGGCGTATTCAAGAGCTCGTACCAAATTGACACTGATATTTTTCTCAATATTTCCCCCTCCAACAGAAAAGACGAGAATTCCGTCATTCTTCGTGAGATGACTCCCGGCCAACCATGCGCTAAAAACGGTATCCCATCCCTCATCGTTTATCCTTGCAGTGAGCTCTGAAACATTGTCAGTTGGAGTATAACATTCGATTCCGGCAATTTTCCGGAAATCGTTCACTGCATGCGAAGCATTCCCGGCACTACCCCCTACGCCCAGAATAAATAATCTCCCCCCGTTATCCCTAATTTGGGATAAGATACGTGACACAGTCAGGATTTGCTTCCGGTCCAACTTAGTAATAATTGCACTTGAAACATTGAGGAAATGGTCAATATATTTCTCTTGTTCCATAGGATACTACTGAGAACTCTGGACTGATAATTTTTCAGGACAGTGACACCGTAGGAGGAGAGTAGTAACTCACTACTCTCTCTCCTCCTACATCAGCACTCCAGGCCTCATGAGCGTATCAAATGAACTTATATCCTTCCAGTGTTGTATTATGTGCGTCAATAAAAGAGCCTGGCGTTTTTACGATAGCGAATAGATAAAATCATACTGTATAAGCATTTGTTGAATTGGCATTCTAGACGAAAGAATTTAACTGCCAGAAGTAGGTATCACAGGACCTGCAATTTTTGCATCAATCAGATGATCTTGAGATAAGCACAGATCTTTCCCCAGCAAAGAAAAACTAGAATAGGAACCAAGAACGAGATTTACCGGGTTGGTTCGCATAATGGTAAAAGCTAATCTGGACGAATATGAAAAATGAAAAGATAGGTCGTCTTTTCATCGAAATTAAAAGAGGATAATAATCCATTTGTAACAAATAAACAATCTAAAGCTATTATTACCCCAAATGCGCAACACTCCCACATGACCCCGCCTTCATCCGGCTGCCTGATCTGTGGTGCCGATCTCGAATACCTTGACCAGCCGGAGGAGATGGAATGCCAGTACTGCAAGCGGATCTGTAAATCCACGACCCGGTGCGTGAACGGCCACTATGTCTGTGACCGGTGCCACCGGCTGGATACCGAGGACTTGATCGAGGTGATCTGCCTCCAGAGCACCGAAGACAACCCGTTCGCCCTCATAGAGCGTATCTTCTCGAGCCCGAGGGTGATGATGCACGGGCCCGAGCATCACTTCCTGGTGCCCGCGGTACTCGTAGCTGCATTTTATAATCATACCCGGCAGCCGGGGAAGAAGGAGTTAGGGATAAAGAATGCGAGGCACAGGGCTGGGATGGTGAAGGGGGGTTCCTGCGGGCTGCTCGGTGACTGCGGTGCTGCGGTCGGGACCGGGATCTTTGTCAGCATCGTTACCGGAGCAACCCCGCTCTCCCGCGAGGAATGGCGGATGGCCAACCTGATGACCGCGAGAGCGCTCGAGAAGATCGCCCTTCATGGGGGTCCCCGGTGTTGTAAAAGGAACACGTTCCTTGCACTGCGGGAAGCGATCCGGTTCATCTCAACCGAGATGGGGATACACCTCCCTGAACCGGGGGAGATATCCTGCCGGTTCTCTGACCAGAACCGGGAATGCCTGAAGGATCGATGCCCGTTTTACCAGGAAGTTTGATACTTGCCTGAGTTCCTGTGGGATGGGGTCGGCCTTAAAGAAGTCTTTTCAGGATTTCCTTCTGCTCTTCAGATGCAAATCTGAAAAAATTTTGGAGACTGGCAGAAAGGTAAGAATGAGGCAAGGAGCCGACAGCAATTTTGTACACATTATTCTTCCTTGTACTGTTCCAGAACTTTCCGGATAATCCGGCTCGTGCTGGAACACGAGTCCCCCGGATACTGGTCAATCCGCACGACTTCGGAGCCGATCCCTCCCTCCCGGAGATCGGCAACAAGCTTCGCCTCATCAAAGTGCTGGTTGAACCCTATCGTGATGATTGCTGGCTTGATCTCGCGAATAGGGCGGAACATGTCATGCAGGTCACCGAGCACCGCGTGGTCAACCGGTTTTAACGCTCCAACCATCTTCATCCGCTGATCTTCCGGGATAACCGGCTTTGGCTTGTGCCGTACGTTTGCGTCCCTCGCGATGATCACGAACAACTCATCCCCGAGCCTGCGCGACTCCTCCAGGTAATAGAGATGTCCCGGATGGAGCAGGTCAAAGGTTCCCGTGGCAACGACCCGCTTCAATCGATCACCCCGATATCAACCGGCATGCCGTTTGCGGAGAAACAGCGCCAGTCACCCACCTCGTAGGGGAATCCCACGATGATGTGGTATCTCCCGGTCCTGGGGAAGAAGGCGAGATCGGCATCGGAAGGGCGGATGACCCCGTTCGGGTGGGAATGGACGCTCCCGGCGAGATGCGTGTCAAGCGGCATCATATCAAGAAAGAGGCTTGCGGAACGATCGGTGCTGGTTGTCCCGGGCAGGAGATTGATCTCTTCGATGATACCCTCCTCTTCGCGGAGGAGCCCGGCATACTCGTTCGGGTGCTGCTCCCGCCCAAGCTGGAGCAGGAGCGAGAGCAGGTCCTTCCGTATTCCCCTGATACGCATATCCTGCCCTAGTTTTAGGATAGTGGAGAGATTAAACCAGGGGGTGCACCCCCCTGTTTCAGAACGGTCCGTCCTGCTCAAAACTTCTCCCGAACCTGATGGCAAGTTCCGCCTTGAATAGCTCTGCACCGAGATACGCTGCGTGATCGAGGAGGGAGACCTCCCCGTGCTCCTGTATCGCACGGAAGACCCCAGCCCATGAGCCCCCATGGTATGCCTTTCCGCCGATAACCGCGACAATCTCCTCGCCCTCAATCCCGATACGGAAATTTCCGCAGGGGTCGTAGGTAATCTCTTTTGGCATCGTTCCTGCCCGGACCTCCTTGCAATACTCCAGGGGAGGTTCCCGCCTCCTCCGCTTCTCCTTGATCATGAGCAGGTCGATCCCGAGATCCTTCGGGTAGGGCCGTTCCGCAGCGAGTACCATCATATCAGTCGCCCTCCGCATCTCCCAGATCGAACCGTGGGTCTTGTCCGAGTGCTCGCTCGTGAATATCACCGACGCTTTCACCTCCATGGCCATCCCGGCAAGGAGGGCGTTCACCCCGGGCGAATCGGCATCGATCAGCTCTGCTACGTTCCCTGCGCCGAAAAAGAGCGGATAGCCCGGATCGGTAAAATGAGAAAGTGATGCGACCAGCCCGGAGCCAGCCGGGGTGAGCAATGGGTCTGCAATGATACAGGAGATCCCGGCCTCCTCTGCAAGCCTGATATTCTCCTCAAGGGATCGCTCTCCAGGAACGACCACCGCACCTGTACCACATTCTGCCACCCTCCCTCCCACAATCGGGAGGTTCCTGTCAGAGAGCGATAGGACAAGATCCGCCCGCGGAAGCCCTGCGGCGATCAGCACAGGATCCTGGGTGTCGAGCGCGAGAGGGCCTGGAAGATCCGAAAGCTCGGAAAAGACCCGCTTCACGTCACCAGGGGTCGCATCAAACCCGAATCCAAGGTCCACGATATCAGCCCCCGAGGAAAAACAGGAGAGTGCCCTTGCCCGGATATCCGGTTCTTTGTGTGCATCCATGATCTCAGCCAGGACCTTCATCCGGGAATTTCCACCAATCTTCACCCCCCTGATGAGATACTCAGACTCTGCCTCCCGCTCCTTCCGGGCAATGGTCCGTACAGCCTCATCCCGTCGCTCGCTTGTCAGGAGATCATCGGCAGCGATGGTACGGGACAGGGAAATCGAGCCAAGGAGGGGGAGGATGAGGGCAAGATCAGCGGCATGGCGGGGTCCCCGGTATATGGGCACCCCGGTCCGCTGTTCAACCCCATGGAAGGATGCCGTGCACATGCCGGAGACAAGGACAAGGTCGTATTTCCCTTCCCCGATGAGCTCTTCCAGCTGGGCAGGAGTGAGAAAGGAAGCGATCTCGCCTGTTACCGGTACAACAGCATCCATCCCCTCCGCTGCCTTTCTGACCATCCCGGCAGTTGCAGATCCGGTTGGGAGGAGGATGCGCATAAGTTTCCTTAATACCAGTGAGATAAAAAGTCATATGATAGCATGCTCTCCTGCGACCTCCATGTCCATACCATTTTTTCACGAGACGGGGAGAGCACCCCCCTGGAGATCATACGCAGAGCTGAGGCAGTCGGCCTCGATGCGATCGCAATAACAGACCATGATACGGTAGAAGGTGCCATTGCCGCACTCAGCATCCCTACGAGCCTTGTTATCATCCCAGGAATTGAGATCTCGACGCGCCAGGGGCACCTGATTGCACTCGGTGTTACTGAAAAGATACCCTCTGGACTGGACGTGATCGAGACCATTCACCTCGCAAAAGAGAGAGGCGCAATCCTCATCCTCCCCCACCCGTACCATGTCTGGCGACACGGTGTCGGGAGAAAACTCCGCTCTGCGTTATATTCGGTCGATGCTATCGAGGTTTTCAACAGCAGGTACATTGTCGGATCGGCAAACCTCAAGGCAGCACGGATGGCGCGGCGTATCTGTAAGCCCTGCGTGGCAGGATCCGATGCCCATCATGCACGGTATGTCGGATTCGGCAGGACCACCATTGATGCAAAGAAGGACTGTGGATCCATCCTTGCCGCGATACGGGAAGGCAAGACCAGTGCCGCAGGCAAGATGACACCCCTCCCGAGTTACACCCGCCAGACTATCAGGAATACATGGAAGAAGTTCAGGCGCCGGATCTACCACCGGTAAGGCTTGCGTGCAGGGTCGCCTATCTCGGTGACCGGTTTTTCGGATCCCAGATGCAGGCAGCGGAGCGGACCGTTGAAGGAGAGTTTGTGGCCGCATGTACCCGGCTCGGCCTCTTCTCTGACTACCGGAAGGCAGGATTCGTTGCCGCGGGGAGGACGGATCGAGGAGTCCATGCCAGGGGGCAGATCTTTTCCTTTTCCACCATATATCCCTCCCGGGCACTCTCTGCCCTGAACTGGCAGCTTCCCCTGGATTGCTGGATCAGTGGATATGCAAAAGTCGATCCAGAGTTCCATCCGAGATATGACGCAAAGCTACGGACCTACCGGTACTATTTCGGGACGACCCACCTTGATGAGAAAGCCATGGACTCCGCCGCCCATCTTTTCGAAGGGACACACGACTTCTCCGTTTTTTCGAGGATCAGTGAGCGAAATCCCGAGCGGACAATCACCTCTGCGAGGGTCTGGTGTGAAGAGAGCACCTGTGTATTTGAAGTGACGGGTGACAGCTTCCTCTGGAACATGGTACGGCTCATGGCCGCATCGCTCCTGCGTATCGGGCAAGGGAGGGAGGGTGAGGAGAGGATTGTGCTGCGGCTTGAGGGTGAACGGTGCTCGCCTCTCTCGCCTTTACCTCCCGATGGCCTCATCCTCTGGGATGTGCATTGTGGGATTGCCTTTTCCCCCCTTCCTGTCGAAGGAAAAAGGCAGGCATTCCTCGTGCGGCTCCATGAGCACCATGCTGCTCTCGAACGGGTGGTCCGCGATCTGAACGAAAGCAACCGGTGAAGTTTGCTTATACCGGCACCGATGAACGTGAATAGAGGTATGGGAGAAATCCTTCATTCACTATATACGTGCTCCGGATATTGGCTTAAAAGGGAAAAGACAGTAACGTAGATCAGTCCTTCATTCACCCTCTGCAGGCTCTCCTTTCAGAAATATTCCATCCCTGATCGCCAG
>ERZ795056.2402-NODE-2402-length-20816-cov-49.882472_pt1 | contig 20816 bp, 15 predicted proteins | sample MGYA00375140_ERZ795056 | MGnify/ENA primary metagenome ERZ795056 (study PRJEB30185, sample SAMN05720227) | activated sludge metagenome | isolation source: Anaerobic digester | place: USA | collected 2015-03-09 ... | reverse complement strand
CACCGGCTTCGGCGCCCTGCTCCATCAGCACCTTGATCTCGTCGTCGGTCACCGGCGGCTCTTCCTTGCGGCGGGCACCGAGCAGGCGCAGGATCGCCGCCGACGAGCCCGACAGCACCGTCACCAGCGGATGGGCCAGCCGGGCCAGGATCATCATCGGACGGGCGATCAGGGTGGCGATGCCCTCCGGCGCCAGCAGGGCCAGACGCTTGGGTACCAGCTCGCCGACCACCACGGAAAAATAGGTCAGGCCGACCACCGTCAGGGTCAGGGCCACGCCCCTGGCGTAGGGTTCGATGGTGGTGAAGCTCCCCAGCCAGGCAGCCAGGGGATCGGCAATGGCGGCCTCGCCGATGGCACCACTGAGAATGCCCACCGAGGTGATGCCGACCTGGATGGTGGACAGGAAACCGGATGGCTCCTGATGGAGAAGCAGGGCGGAGCCTGCCCCCGGGCTGCCATCATCGGCGAGGTTCTGCAGGCGGGACTTGCGGGATGAAACGACAGCCATTTCCGACATGGCGAAAACGCCATTGAGCAGAATCAGCAACAGCAGTAGAACTATATCCATCAGTAAGGCCGCCCCTTGTCATGCAGACTGCGGCCCCGGGGTCAATAGAGGTGTGCATTGTAGCCGGCCCGGGTGCCTTGTCGTAAGGGAATGCGCGGCCGCGCGAGGGTCTGCGCCACAACGGTGAGCCCATGTAAAACCCAAGCGCCGCCCTGCCCGCCGGTCTAGAATCCGGCCGATGTTTCAACCGCACTACCTTCCCTCCCCGCGCCCCCTGCGCCTGGCGATCGCGATCTCATTGCTCGCCCACGCCCTCGTGCTGCTGATCCAGATCAGCAAGCCACCCCAGGAGACCCCGGAAGCGCCCCAGCTGCAGGCACGCCTGGCGCCCCGCCAGGCCCGCAAGCCTCCCGCCGAGACCCGCCCTGCCCCGCCGCCGGTGGCAAGCAAGACCCACCAACAGGCCAAGCCGGCCCCCAAGGAGCCTCGGCCGCGCATCCTCACCGCCCGCAAGGACCTGGCCCCGACGGTGCGCCAGGCGGAGCCGACCCCGAAATGGAGCGTCGCCCAGAAACAGGAGATGGACAGCTTCCTCAACGAACTGGCCACCGAGGCCAAGACCAGGCCGAAGCCCGATCTGGCGGAGCGCTCCATGGCCATGGCCCGGGAGATTGCCCGGGAATCGGGCCGGGACGTTCACGAGCGGCCCCAGGAGGGAGGCAGCCGCCGTCGCAACGACCCCACCGACCTGATCGAGCGCATCCCCGACAGCCCGCCGGTGGACCCGTTCAGCCTCGAGTTCTACATGGACGCCCTGGTCAAGAAGCTCAATCGCAGCGCATCCTTCGTCAAGAATGACCCCCGCGCCCGCGGCCTCCACAGCGCCGCCGTGGAAGTGCGCCTCAACCCCGACGGCAGCCTGAAGAGCTTCAAGGTGGTCAATGCCGGCGACCAGCAGGAAGAGATCGCCTTCGTGAAATCGGTCGTCGAGCGGGCCGTACCCTTTGCCGCCTTCCCGCCTGACATTGGCCGGTCAGCCCGCTCCCTGGCCCTGATGATCTGCATCCAGCCCACCGGCCTGGGCGGCGACGGCTTCGGCTTCACCCGACGCCCCGAAGGCAGCCGCTGCTAAGGATTCAGGCCGGGCTGCCGTATCATCGGCACACCATCTGCCGGAGGCCTGTCCATGCCCTACCTCCTCGCCCTCGACCAGGGTACGAGCAGCAGCCGGGCCCTCGTCTTCGATGACGGGGGCCACGTCCTGGCCACCGCCCAGCAGGAATTCCACCAGTCCTACCCGGCCCCCGGCTGGGTGGAGCACGACCCACTGGAGATCTGGCAGACACAGCTCGACTGCGCCCGCCAAGCCCTGGTTGCTGCAGGCATCACCGCCCGCGAGGTGGCGGCCATCGGCATCGCCAACCAGCGTGAAACCACCGTGCTGTGGGAGCGCGCCACAGGCCGCCCCCTGGCGCCCGCCATCGTCTGGCAAGACCGCCGCACCGTTGCCGACTGCGAGCGCCTGCGCCAGGCCGGCCACGCGCCCCTGATTCAGCGCCGCAGCGGCCTCGAGCTGGATGCGTATTTCTCGGCCACCAAGCTGGCCTGGCTGCTCGATCACGTTCCGGACGCCCGCACCCGGGCCGCGGCCGGCGAGCTGGCCTTCGGCACCATCGACAGCTGGCTGGTCTGGCAGCTCACCGCAGGCGCCCGCCACGTCACCGATGCCAGCAATGCCTCCCGCACCCTGCTCTTCGACATCCACCGCCAGTGCTGGGACGCGGAGTTGCTGGCCCTTTTCGACATCCCCGCCGCGCTGCTGCCCGAGGTGGTGGACAGCAGCGGCGTGCTCGGCGAGACGGCCGCCTCGCTGTTCGGCGCGGCCATCCCCATCGGCGGGCTGGCCGGCGACCAGCAGGCCGCCACCTTCGGCCAGGCCTGCCTGCAACCCGGCATGGCCAAGAACACGTATGGAACCGGCTGCTTCCTGATGCTCAATACCGGTGCCCAGGCCGTGCCCTCGCAACACCGCCTGCTCACCACCCTGGGCTGGCGCATCGGCCCGCGCACCGACTACATGCTCGAAGGCAGCGTTTTCATTGGCGGGGCCGTGGTCCAGTGGCTGCGCGACGGCCTCGGCCTGATCGAACAGGCGGCCGACATCGAAGCCCTGGCCGCCTCGGTGCCGGACAGCCATGGCGCCCTGCTCGTCCCGGCCTTCGCCGGCCTCGGTGCCCCCTACTGGGACGGCTACGCCCGCGGCACCCTGGTGGGTCTGACCCGCGGCGTGGGCAAGGCCCACATCGCCCGCGCAGCACTGGACGCCATCGCCCTGCAGACCGTGGATCTGGTCCATGCGATGAACCGCGACGGCGCCGGCCCCCTCACTGAACTGCGTGCCGACGGCGGCGCGGCGCGCAACAACCTGCTCCTGCAGATCCAGGCCGACCTCCTCGGCGTACCGGTGATCCGCCCCCGCCAGACCGAAACGACCGCCCTGGGCGCCGCCCTGCTGGCCGGACTGGCCGTGGGCGTCTGGCGCTCCCCGGATGAACTGGCCCACCTGTGGGCGGCGGAACGGGTCTTCGAGCCCGGCCGCGACGCCACCTGGCGCGACGAACGTCTGGCGGAATGGCATCGGGCGGTGGCGCGCAGCCGTGACTGGGCCCGGCCATGAAACGCGAGGCCCTGCTCGCCCGCCTGCGCAGCACGCCCCGGTGGGATGTGCTGGTCATCGGCGGCGGGGCAACGGGGCTGGGCTGCGCGGTGGACGCCGCCGCCCGGGGCTATGCCACCCTCCTCCTGGAAGCCCACGACTTCGCCAAGGGCACCAGCTCCCGCTCCACCAAGCTCATCCACGGCGGTGTGCGCTACCTGGCCCAGGGTCGCCTCGGGCTGGTTCGCGAAGCCCTGGAAGAGCGCGCCATCCTGCTCGCCAATGCCCCCCATCTGGTGCATCCCCAGCGCTTCGTGGTGCCGGTATATCGCCAGTGGGATCGCCTGGTGCTGGGCGTCGGCCTCACCGCCTACGACTGGCTGGCCGGCGGCCGCAGCCTCGGGGCGAGCCGCCTGCTGTCCGCCCGCGACACCGTGGCCGCACTGCCCGGCGTGAGGCAGGAAGGTCTGGTCGGTGGCATTGCCTACATGGACGCCCGCTTCGACGACGCCCGCCTGGCCATCACCCTGATGCGCTCCGTGTTCGATCTGGGGGGCCTCGCCATCAACTACCTGCCCGTCACCGCCCTGCGCCACGAGGCCGGTCGGGTGGTGGGTGCAGACGCCCGCGACGCGGAGAGCGGCGCGCGCTTCAGCATCGCCGCCCGGGTGATCATCAACGCCGGCGGCGTGTGGGCCGATACCCTGCGCCAGCTCGACGAGCCGCAGGCTCCCGCCCAGCTGGCACCCAGCCAGGGCGCCCATCTGGTGCTCGACCGGGACTTCCTGCCGACCGACTCAGCCCTGCTGATCCCCCACACCCCGGACGGACGGGTGCTGTTTGCCATTCCGTGGAAGGGCAAGGTGCTCCTGGGCACCACCGATACGCCCCGCACCGATCTGCCCCTGGAACCCCGCCCCCTGGCCGGCGAGATCGATTTCATCCTGGAAACCGCCGGCCGCTACCTCGCCCGCCCACCCCGGCGGGAGGACGTGCGCAGCGCCTTCGCCGGCCTGCGCCCCCTGATCGGCAGCGGGCAGGATGGCGCAAAGGGCGGCACCACGGCGGCCCTGTCCCGCGAACACCTGATCCAGGTCTCCCGGCAAGGGCTGGTGTCGGTCGCCGGCGGAAAATGGACCACCTACCGGCGCATGGGCGAGCAGATCGTCGATACCGCCATCCCCATTGGCGGGCTGCCGCCTCGGCCGTGCCGCACCCGCGAACTGCAGCTTCACGGCCACCCGGGGGCAGGCTGCGAGGATGTCTTCGGCACCGACAGAGCCCAGGTGGACAACCTGCCCGGCGCCGGAAAGCAGATCCACCCGGCCCTCACCCTCACCGAAGCCGAAGTCCGCCACGCCATCCGCCACGAGCAGGCCCGCAGCGTCGAAGACCTCCTCGCCCGCCGCCACCGTGCCCTGTTCATCGACGCCCGCAGCGCCCGCGACGCTGCACCGGCCGTCGCCGCCCTGCTGGCGGACGAGCTGGGTTTCGATGAAGGCCAGACCCGGGAACAGACGGAAGCCTTCCAGCGGCTGGCGGAGGGCTTCCTGACGGATGGCTGACCGGGTTTCGCTTTGTCAGGGTACCGAGATCCAGGGATTGGCTCTGTTCGCGTTAAACGTGGAAAGCGCTTTCGCCCCGACAGGAAAGGCTCTCCACGCCCGGCGGGCCTGCCGAGGGTAGTGTTTACATACCTGACGCGAACATGGCCGACGAATTCCACCTCCCCACGTGAAAAGAGCGACTCTCGTCGCCCTCTTCACTGCAAGCCGGGTACAACCGGGGCCGGACTCAGGCCTCGGCGATACGCTTGGCGATGTGCTCCAGTGCCTCTTCCACCTGATCGATGAGGATCAGGCACAGGTCACCGGGCTGCAGGCGCCCCAGCGCCGTGTCGATGGCCAGGAACTCACCGCGGATCTCGCAGACGTTCTTTGTCCGCGGGGCATCCACCAGGCCTTGTTGCAGCAGGGCCAACACCTCGCCATCCGCGCGGCCACGCTGGCATTCGTCTTGGTACAGGACCACATCGTCGAAGACGGTGCCAAGGATGCGGGTCTGCTCGCGGATGTCCTCGTCACGCCGGTCACCGGCGCCGCTGATGACCACCGAGCGGCGCGCAGCGGGCATGCTCTCGACGGCCTGCACCAGGGCCTGGATGGCGTCCGGGTTGTGGCCGTAGTCGGCGATCAGGGTGGCGCCCTTGTAATCGAAGACATTGAAGCGCCCCGGCGCCGTGGCGGCATCGTTGACGAAGGTGGCGACGCCCTTGAGGATGGTATCCACCGGCAGGCCCAGCGCCCAGGCAGCGGCGATGGAGGCCATGGCGTTCTCGATCTGGAAGGAGATGGTGCCGTTGCGGGTGATGGGGATGCCGGCCAGGGGCACGCGGAACTTCTCTTCGCCCTGCACGGCGACGATGGCGTCGCCATCCACAAACACCACCCGGTGGCCCTGCACCCGGTGGGTATTGAGCACATGGTTGTACTGATCGGCGGCGAAATACAGCACCGAGCCCGGGCAGGCGCCGGCCATCTTCACCACCATGGGATCGGCGGCGTTGAGCACTGCCGTACCGTGGGCCGCCACGTTCTGCACGATCACGCGCTTGACCACGGCCAGGTCTTCCACCGTACTGATGTAGGACAGACCCAGGTGATCGCCCATACCGATGTTGGTCACCACGGCCACGTCGCAGCGGTCGAAGGCCAGGCCTTCGCGCAGCACGCCGCCACGGGCGGTCTCGAAGACCGCCGCATCCACATCCGGATGAAGCAGGATGTTGCGGGCGCTACGCGGGCCGCTGCAGTCCCCGGTGTCGATGCGGCGCTTGCCCACATAGACCCCGTCGGAGTTGGTCATGCCCACCCGGTTGCCGGCCACGCCGAGGATGTGCGCGGTGAGGCGCACGGTGGTGGTCTTGCCGTTGGTGCCGGCCACCGCCACCACCGGGATGCGACCGTTCTCGCCGGGCTTGAACATGTTGGCGATGATGGCCTCGCCCACCGGACGCCCCTTGCCGTAGGAGGGCTGCAGGTGCATGCGCAGGCCGGGCGCGGCGTTGCATTCGACGATGCCGCCGCTCTGGGCCTCCATGGGTTCGAGCATGCTCTCGCACACCACGTCCACGCCGCAGATGTCGAGGCCGATGTTGCGGGCCGCGGCAATGGCGCGTTCGGCCACCTCCGGATGCACGTCGTCCGTCACATCCGTGGCCGTTCCTCCCGTGGACAGATTGGCATTGTTGCGCAGGATCACCCGCTTGCCCTTGGGCGGCACGGAGTCGGCGTCATAGCCCTGCTTGGTCAGGGTGGCCAGGGCGATCTCGTCGAAGCGGATCTTGGTCAGGGAGGTGGCATGGCCCACCCCCCGCCGCGGATCGCTGTTCACATGGTCAACCAGCTCGCGGATGGTGCGCTTGCCATCACCCACGACCAGCGGCGGGTCACGCCGGGCGGCGGCGATGAGCTTGTTGCCGATCACCAGCAGGCGATAGTCGTGCCCCGGCAGATAGCGCTCGACGAGCACGTCATCGCTGATCTCCTCGGCCACGCGGAAGGCGTTCATCACCTCTTCCTGGGTGCGCAGCTTGACCGCCACGCCCTTGCCCTGGTTGCCGTCGCGGGGCTTGACCACCACCAGCCCGCCGATCTCGCGGGCCGCCAGCCAGGCATCCTCGGCGCTGGTCACCGAACGCCCCAGGGGCACCGGCACGCCGGCAGCCCGCAACAGGGTCTTGGTGAGCTCCTTGTCCTGGGCGATGGATTCCGCCACGGCGCTGGTCAGATCGGTCTCGGCGGCCTGGATGCGGCGCTGCTTGCTGCCCCAGCCAAACTGCACCAGGCTGCCTTCGGTGAGGCGCCGATAGGGAATGCCCCGGGCCACTGCGGCCTGCACGATGGAGCCGGTGGAAGGCCCGAGACGCACGTCCTCGTCCAGCTCCTGCAGGCGTGCCAGGGCACTGGCCAGGTCGAAGGCGCCATCGCTCTCGGCGGCACGGCACAGCTCGATGGCCAGATCGAAGGCAAGCCGCCCCACCTTCTCTTCGGTGTATTCGACCACCACCTGGAAGACACCCTCCTCGAGGGTCTTGGAGGTGCGGCTGAAGGTCACCGGACAACCCGCACTGGCCTGGAGGCCGAGGGCGGCCATCTCGAGGGCGTGGGCGACGGAAATGGTGCCCAGATGGCTCTCGGCTTCAAGAAAGCCCATCTCGGGGAACAGATTGCGCAAACGCGCCTCGTAGCCGGGCACGGCGTCGATATCGCATTCGGCAGGGGTGCAGGACACGATGGCCTCGATCGCGGTGTGCCGGCTCCACAGATTGGGGCCGCGCAGAGCCCGGATGCGTGAAACTTCCATGGATTTCAGTCCTTGTCTCTTATTGTCACCGGCCGCGCGGGTAAGGCCGGCCGGAATTCGGGTTCGGTTGGACGTGCGCTTCAGTCGTTGCGCAGGGGAGCCTTGGGATCGTAGGGGGTAACGCCGGCGCGGATCATTGCCGGCGAAATGCCCAGGGCCCATGCCCCGGCAATGGCGCCGAGCAGATTGGAGAGCACACCCGGCTGCGCCGCGGCACCGCCCGCCAGCATGGCGATCCGGTCGAGACGAACCACCGGATCTTCCTTGGCGCCGCTGGCCAGAACGATGGCCCCGTCGCGGATATAGACCGTGCGCTTGCCGTCGGCCCGCGCAGTGGCAATGGCAGCCGCATCGGCATCCACCCCGTAGAAGATCACCTCACCGTCCGACAGCTCGGCCATCTCGACCACTGCCGGGTCTTCAGCGTTGAGCACGGCAAGCCCGTAGGAGAGCACCAGGTCCACCTGGGTGCGGAACACGTTCCAGACCTTCTCGGCGCTGTCGATGTAGAACTCGCCGAAATGCAGCTCGGGATCCACGTTGGTGACCACGCCCACCAGGCAGCGGTCGTACACCGTACCGTCGGCCAGGATGCTGCGGCAGCTGTTCTCGAACACCGCGGCCTCAACGGAGCGGTTCATCAGCACGCGCTCGGCCGCATCCCAATTGGTGCCCTCGGCGGTTTCCACCTGGCGGCCATCCAGGAACACCCCCTCGCTGCAGGCCAGGCCCGTGTACTGGCCCGAGATACGCAGCAGGTGGGCGATGAGCCGGGCCACCGGGGTCTTGCCGCGGCTGCCCGTCACGCCGACCACGGGAATGCGGGAATCCTCATCCTTCGCGAAGAGGTGATCGACAATGGCCTCGCCCACCGGGCGCGGCTGACCGACCGCCGGCTTGATGTGCATCAGCAGGCCGGGGCCGGCATTGACCTCGACGATGGCCCCCTGCTGCCCGGCGAGGGGCTGGGAGATATCCTCGCAGACCAGATCGACGCCAGCGATGTCCAGGCCGACGATGCGCGCCGCCAGACAGGCCAGCTCGGCGGTGTCGGGGTGGACTTCGTCCGTCACGTCGAAGGCCATGTTGCTGGTGCGGACGATCATCACTTCCTGGCCGGCCGCCGGCACCGAGGCGCCGGTGAAGCCCTGGCGGGCCACCTCCATCTGGGCCGCGGGGTAGTTGTCGAGCTTGATCAGGTAGAGGGGGAACTCGTGCTCGACGCCCCGGCGCGGGTCGGAGTTGATCTGGGTCTCGATGAGTTCGTCGATGCTGTGCTCGCCATCGCCGACCACGGACACCATGTCGCCCTTGTTGGCGGCGACCATCTTGCCGCCCACCACCAGCAGACGATGCTCGGCGCCGCGGATGAAGCGCTCGACGATCACCTCGGAACCTTCGGCCGCGGTCAGGGGGTAGAGCTCGCGGATCTCGTCGGCGCTGCGCACATTGGTGAACACACCGCGGGCGTGGTTACCGTCGCTGGGCTTGATCACCACCGGGAAGCCGATGTCGTCCGCCGCCTCGATGGCATCCTCGACGCCATCGACGATGCGGCCCTCGGGCACGGGCACCCCGCAGGATGCGAGCAGGCTCTTGGTGAGATCCTTCTCGCGGGAGATGCTTTCGGCGATAGCCGGAGTGCGATCGGTCTCCGCCGTCCAGATACGACGCTGGCGGGCACCATAGCCCAACTGCACCAGATTGCCTTCCGCCAGCAGGCGGATGAAGGGGATGCGGCGGGACTTGTCGGCGGCGGCCTCGACGATGCAGCGGGTGCTCGGGCCGAGCATGTAGGTATCGACCAGGTCACGCAGGCGCAGCACGGCGGCATCCACGTCATAGGGACGATCCTCGATCGCCGCCATCAGCAGGTCGTGGCCCATGTGGAGGGCAGCCGTGGAAACATCCTTCTGCCAGGCGCGGATGACCACCTTGTACACACCACGGATTGACGTCTCCCGGGCCTTGCCGAAACCGCCGGTCATGCCGGCCAGGTTCTGCAGCTCAAGTGTCACGTGCTCGAGGATGTGCCCCGGCCAGGTACCATCCCGCAGCCGCTTGAGGAAGCCACCCCGCTCACCGATGCTGCAGCGATGCTCCACCAGACTGGGGAGCATCGCAGTGAGCCGCTCATAGAAACCGGGGATGACGTTGGACGGGCAATCTTCCAGGTCGTGGATATCGACCCACGCCTCAAGGACGGAACGGTAGGTCCAGATGTTCGGACCCCGCAGATGGAGCACGTTCAGGAATTCGATCGTTTTGTTGGTCATGGGCAAGGCGGTGGAAGTGACGAGCTGGGTAGCGGCACGGTGAAACAAAAACTGAACTTTCGCTTAACGCGGTAGTTGCCGGTTGGATTACCGGAGAAAAAAATATCGATCAGCCAGCGATTCTGCCTGATCGCCGGGTGTACGCGCCTGTAACGAGTCAGTAAACTTCGAACGCAATTTTGCCCCACGCCGGCCCTTTTCTGTGGCCCTTTTGTTAGGCCCTTTTCCCCGGCCACATCGCGTCCCCAAATGAATTCCGTGTCCACACACCTGCCTTCCGCCTATTCCGACTACCTCGGACCAGCCGTTCCTGAAACCTGGCGCCCCCGGCTTGACGCCGCACTGGCCGCCGACGAGAAGGTTCTGGCCAGCCTGAGCCTCGATCTGGACACCCAGCTGCAGTTTCGCAGTGGCATCGTGGCCCTGACCGATCGCCGCCTGATGGCCTGGGACGACGCCGCCGGAACGTGGCAGTCCTGGCCCTTCCAAGAAGGGATGCAGCTACGCCACCGGGACCACGGTGGTGTCGCCGCCCTTGATCTGGTCAACCCGGCCTGCAAGCTGGGAGGCTGGCGCTTCACCCTGGCCCAGGACCCGGCTGCGCGCAACCTCTCCGACCGCTTCAAGGCCCAGCTCGAATGCGTGCTGGCGGGCCGTCAGCCGACTCCGCCGGAGCCCCTGACCTGCCCGACCTGCGATGCGCCCCTGCCGCCGGGCACCGATGAGTGCCCCACCTGCGCCCGGGAGATCCACACCCCGCCGTCCACCTGGACCTTGTTCCGTCTGTGGCGCTTCGCCCGCCCCTACCGGGGGCAACTGCTGGCCGGTTTCCTGCTCACCCTGCTGTCCACCGCCGCCACCCTGGTGCCCCCCTACCTCACCATGCCGCTGATGGACGAGGTGCTGATCCCCTTCCAGAACGGCGCGCCCATCGACGGCCACCGGGTCACCCTGATGCTCGGCGGCCTGCTGATCGCCGCGGTCTTCGCCTGGGGCCTGGGCTGGGCCAAGACCTACATCCTGGCCCTGGTCAGCGAGCGCATCGGCGCCGACCTGCGCACCACCACCTATGAACACCTGCAGGGCCTGTCCCTGGAGTACTTCGGCGGCAAACGCACCGGCGACCTGATGGCGCGGATCGGCGCCGAGACGGACCGGATCTGCCTGTTCCTGTCCATGAACCTGCTGGACTTCGCCACCGACGTGCTGATGATCACCATGACGGCGATCATCCTGGTGTCCATCAACCCCTGGCTGGCCCTCGTCACCCTGGTGCCGCTGCCCTTCATCGCCTGGCTGATCCACACCGTGCGTGACAAGCTGCGCTACGGCTTCGAGCAGGTGGACCGGGTGTGGTCCGAAGTCACCAGCGTACTGGCCGACACCATCCCCGGCATCCGGGTGGTCAAGGCCTTTGCCCAGGAGAAGCGCGAAGTTGCCCGTTTCCGTGAAGCCAACGGGCGCAACCTGGCGGTGAACGACCGTGTGAACAAGGTGTGGTCGGTGTTCTCGCCCACCGTCACCCTGCTTACTGAAGTGGGCCTGCTGATCGTGTGGGGTTTCGGTATCTGGCTGGTGTCCGAGAATGACGTCACCGTCGGCACCCTGGCCGCCTTCCTGGCCTACATCTCGCGCTTCTACACCCGCCTCGACTCCATGAGCCGCATCGTCTCGGTGACCCAGAAGGCTGCCGCGGGCGCCAAGCGCATTTTCGACATCCTCGACCACGTCTCCAGCGTGCCCGACCCGGCCACGCCCCAGCACCTGCCCAAGGTCACCGGCGCCATCGAGGTCAAGCGCGTCGGCTTCCGCTACGGTAACCGCAGCATCCTGCGCGGCGTCGACCTGAACATCGCCCCGGGCGAGATGATCGGCCTGGTGGGCCATTCGGGCTCGGGCAAGAGCACCCTGGTCAACCTGATCTGCCGCTTTTACGACGTGACCGACGGCTCCATCCGCATCGAGGGCATGGATATCCGTTCGGTGCCGGTCTCCGAATACCGCCGCAACATCGGTCTGGTGCTGCAAGAGCCCTTCCTGTTCTTCGGCACCATTGCCGAGAACATCGCCTACGGCAAGCCCGACGCCACCCGCGAGGAGATCATCTCCGCCGCCCGTGCCGCCCACGCCCACGACTTCATCCTGCGCCTGCCCCAGGGCTACGATTCACTCGTCGGCGAGCGCGGTCAGGCCCTGTCGGGGGGCGAGCGCCAGCGCATCTCCATCGCCCGCGCGCTGCTCATCGACCCGCGCATCCTGATCCTCGACGAGGCCACCTCGGCAGTGGATACCGAGACCGAGATGGAAATCCAGGCCGCCCTCGAGAACCTCATCCGCGGCCGTACCACCATCGCCATCGCCCACCGTCTTTCCACCCTGCGCAAGGCCGACCGGCTGGTGGTGCTGGACCGGGGGCAGATCGTCGAGATCGGCAACCACGATACCCTGATGGAAAAGCAGGGTGCCTACTTCCGCCTCTACGAAGCCCAGACCCGCAAGCTGGACGACGACGCCATCGGCCCCGAGCCCCGCGTCCCCCAGCACCGCGAACACGCTCCCGCCTGAAGGCCCGTCATGTCCCAGCAGAATCTCAACATTGCCCGCAACAGCTTTGGCCAGCTCGTGTTTACCGACCCGGACGGCAAGGCCCACCTGGTGACCCCGGTGCGCGCCTTCCCCATCGCCGCCCCGGCCGAGAACATCGGCCTGATCAACACCGAGGGTGAGGAAGTGGCGTGGATCGAGCGCCTCTCCGACCTGCCCGACGACAGCCGCCAGTTGATCGCCGACGAGATGGCCAGCCGCGAGTTCATACCGGTGATCCAGCGCATTCACAACGTTTCCAGCTTCGCTACCCCCAGCACCTGGGATCTGGAAACCGACCGGGGCCGCACCAGCATGGTCCTGAAGGGCGAAGAGGACATCCGCCGCCTTGCCGCCCCTGCCCTGATGATCACCGACAGCCGCGGCATCAACTTCCTGATCCGCGACCGGTACGCCCTCGACAGCCACAGCAAGCGTCTGCTCGACCGCTTCCTGTAGGCGCCACCCGCAGCCGGAAGGCAGACGAGAAAGCCCACCAGCCGCAGCCCGCCCGCTGGGGATGCCGCCGGCGGGCTTTCTCAACTGACTAGCACGATAAAGGCCCGCCGAGCGGGCTCGGTTACCACACCTGGTTTCGATCTCCTCAACCTGGGCATAGCCGCCAGAGACTCGTCACTTTCACGATGGAACGGAATATCAGAAAATCGTGATACTGCGACAATTAGTCGCATGCTCTTTTTAGCGGTCGCCCATCAGCCCTGACTGATTATTGGCTATGATTGTAAGTAACTTATTACATACAAACAGCCATGCCCGTCAACTCTCGCCAATCAACCGAGTCCCGGCAGGCTGAGATCATTGCCACGGTCGTGGCCCTGGCAGCCGACCGAAACCCAGCCGAAGTGACGACGACGGATATTGCCAAGGCGATGAATGTGACGCAGGGCGCGCTGTTCAGACACTTTCCAAACAAAGAGGCGATTCGACTGGCCGTCATAGAGTGGATAGAGACGCAGCTGATGAGCAGGCTCGGGGATGCGCAGGTGTCGGCCCCCAATGCCTTGAAGGGGCTGGAAGCGATGTTCCTGGCGCATGTGATATTCATTCGCGAGTTTCCCGGTGTTCCACGCTTGGTCTTTGCCGAACTCCAGCAGCCGGAGAGCACCCCCGTACGGCAGCGTGTTCATGAAATCATGCGGCACTATCGACAGACATTGGCTGAAACCTTGGGTAGAGCCAAAGCTGCGCAGCTGATAAGAGATGATGTCGACGTTCAGGCTGCCGCAGCGCTATTTCTCGGCGCCATCCAGGGTCTGGTGATGCAATCCATGCTCGGGGGCGTCCCATCAGATACCGAGGATCCGGTAGTTGGTGTTCTACACCTCTACCTTGCCGGCCTGGGAGCCAGACCATGAAACCGGGCCGGCTCTTCACCCGCAAACTCGGACTCGGGCTCTTTGCCGCAATACTCGTTGGCGGATTTGGCTGGGTTGTCGCCCGCTCCGGGCCCTTATCTCCCATCCAGGTCACAACACTCCGGGTGGAGGCCGGTTCGCTGTCACCAGCGATATTTGGCATCGGAACTGTCGAAGCACGACGTAGTTATCTCATCGGGCCAACAGCCGCCGGGCGAGTAAAGGCCGTACATGTGGATGTGGGTGAAATGGTGAAGGGTGGGCAACTGCTGGCCGAAATCGACCCGGTTGACCTGGATGAGCGCCTTCGTTCGGCGGAAGCCGCTTACGCTCGGGCCGCCAGTGCCGTCAGCGCCGCCGAAGCGCAATGCAAGGATGCGCGAGCCCGGCGGCAACTCGCCGAACTCAATGCCCAACGCTATCGCGATCTGGGTGGAAAGCACTTTGTCAGCGCCAGCGCGGTAGAAGGCAAGCAGCAGGAGCTCGATGCGGCTCAGGCACTGGTTGAGGTCAGCGAAGCCAGCTTGCAGGGTGCTCGCCAGGAACAACTTCGACTGAAGGCGGACCAGGATGGCATACGAGAGCAACGCGGCAATCTACGCCTTCTCGCCTCACGGGATGGCTTAGTGATTAGCCGCGATACGGAACCTGGCTCGACGGTGATTGCCGGCCAGGCGATCCTCCGCCTGGTTGAGCCTGACAGTCTCTGGGTCAAGGCACGCCTGGACCAGGGGCGCTCGCGGGGGCTGGCAGTCGGGCAAGCAGCAGAAATTGTATTGCGCAGCAATGTCTCGACGCCCCTACCTGGCAAGGTGGCGCGCATCGAGCCGGTGAGCGACAGCGTAACTGAAGAGCGCATCGCTCTTATCGCGTTCGAGCACATTCCCAAAGGCCTGAGCCTGGGCGAGATGACTGAAGTTACGGTGAAGACCGGGGCAGCTCAATCCGGACTGATCGTCCCGAATGCCGCCATCAAACAGATGCCCCGGGGCAGCGGCGTCTGGACGCTCAAGGAAGGCAAGCTCAGCCTGACCCCGGTGAAGTTGGGCAACACCAGTCTTGATGGCAGCGTCCAGATTCTCGATGGCCTGGCTGCTGGCGACGAGGTGCTTGTTCATAGCGATCGTGAGCTCAGCGAGGGCGCACGCATCCAGGTTGTCAACCAACTCGTTGGGAAGCCCAAGTGATTAGCCTGGCCGGGCGGGACATCCTGCATTCGTGGTCGAAGTTCGTCCTGACCGGCATCGGACTGGGCCTGTTGATCGGCGTGACCCTCACCATGGCCGGCGTTTACCGTGGCATGGTCGACGACGCCAAGGCGCTGCTTAACAACAGTGGCGCTGATATTTGGGTGGTGCAGCAGGGCACCCAGGGGCCTTACGCCGAGTCATCAAACCTGCGTGATGACGTCTATCGTGCCTTGCTGACGCAGCCAGGGGTTTCCCGCGCGGCCAATGTCACTTACTTGACGATGCAGGTTCGCGTTGGCAACACCGATGTGCGGGCCATGGTGGTCGGCTTTGAGCCCGGGCAACCTGGCGAGCCCGGTTACCTGGTCGCCGGCCGACAGATAACCCGCAGCCATTACGAAGCGGTGGCCGATATGAAGACCGGCTTTCAATTGGGCGACACGCTACGCATCCGCCGCCACGACTATCGCGTGGTTGGCCTGACCCGGCGGATGGTGTCGTCGGGTGGCGACCCGATGGTTTTCATCCCGCTCAAGGATGCGCAGGAAGCCCAGTTTCTCAAGGATAACGACGCCATACTCAACGAGCGTGCCCGCACAATTGCCAATCCGGTCCTGAATCGACCCGGCGTGCCGGGCCTGCTTGATGCCATCCTGGCTTCGCAGAACGCCAATCACAACGTCAATGCAGTGCTTGTTCAGATTGCGTCGAACATCGACCCGGAACATGTGGCGAGTGAGATTCGCCGCTGGAAGCACCTACAGGCCTTTACCCGTGCTCAGCTGGAAGACATTTTGGTATCCAAGCTGATTGCCACCTCGGCCAAACAAATCGGCATGTTTCTGGTCATCCTGTCCATCGTAAGCGCCGCCATCGTCGCCTTCATCATCTACACGATGACGCTCGGCAAGATACGGGAGATAGCGGTACTCAAGCTCATCGGCACCCGCAACCGGACGATTGCCGGCATGATCCTGCAGCAGGCCATGGGGCTGGGCGTCATTGGCTTCATGGTCGGCAAGACCGCCGCAACCGTCTGGGCGCCATTTTTCCCGAAATTCGTCCTGCTTGAGCAAGGGGATACGGTACGGGGATTCATCGTTGTGATGTTCATCTGCGCACTGGCCAGCACGCTCGCCATCCGAGTCGCTTTGCGCGTCGACCCCGCTACGGCCATCGGAGGCTAATGTGAAAGGTTTTGGAATTCACATCGAGGGCCTGCGGAAGCGCTATGGGGAAGGCAATGCCGCGGTCGACGCCCTGAAAGACGTCAATATGACCGTTGCACCGGGCGAGGTGGTTGGTCTGATTGGTCCGTCGGGTTCGGGCAAGAGTACCCTGCTGAAATGCCTGGGTGCTGTTATCGAGCCAACGGCCGGCCGGATGACCCTGGGCGACGAGGTGATTTTCGAAGACGGCTGGAAAATCCCCGACCTCAGAGCCCTGCGCCGCGACAGGATTGGCTTTGTTTTTCAAGCGCCTTACCTGATTCCTTTTCTGGACGTCATCGACAACGTGGCCCTGTTGCCAATGTTGGCCGGCAAGCCGAATGGTGAAGCGCGGAATCGGGCAAATGAACTACTCGAGGCATTGGATGTTGGTCACCGTGCCAAGGCACAGCCTTCCCAGCTTTCCGGTGGCGAGCAGCAACGCGTGGCAATTGCACGCGCCTTGGCAAATCAACCGCCGGTGATCCTCGCTGATGAACCGACGGCCCCATTGGATAGCGAACGGGCACTGAGTGTCGTACGCATTCTCAACGACATGGCCCAGCAGTTTCGAACCGCCATCATCGTCGTTACCCACGATGAAAAAATCATCCCCACCTTCAAACGCGTCTATCACATTCGTGATGGACAAACCCATGAAGAGAAGGGGCTCGGGGCTGGCAAATCCGAATTCTGATACCGGAGTCACCCCTCCATTTACCAGGACACAGCGCATGTTCTTTGTACTCGTTTTCTTGATTCTGGTGACCACGACGTCTTACCTATTCCCGGAGTGGTCTTGGGTCACGGTCCTGGTGGTGTCGTTCGGCTGCGTAGCTGCACTGCGGATACTCCTGGCAGTGACATCTCGTTCAGGGAGTGGCCCGAGGGAAACGGAGTAGCTGAGGTCCAGGCCTGCCGGATAAAGCACCGGCTCCGAACCCAATACGTCCACACCATTTCATCCACGGCCGGATGGCAGGCCGCGTGGCCGCTGACCAAAAAGTCCCCCGACCACGAAAAACGCCCGCCCTGCACGAAGCAATTCGCCATCTCGCCATGGGGCCACTCCTCGTCCACAAAGGCGACGCCGAGCCCGGAGTCAAGCCCCTCTGGCAGGGCTTCGCCAGGCACACCCGTTTCGTCAGAAGAGTGCAGCTAATGCGCTTGATGCATGCGTTACGAATTGTGTGGAATGATGTCTCTTAAACCCCAGGCGAGCTCAGTCACCGCCGCCGCAGCCGCCCCCACCGCATCCACCACCGTCGCCCGCGTCGCCACTGCCACTGTCAGACCCACCGGCGCAGCCCCCGCCTCCGCCCCCACAGCCAATGTCACTGGCGCAGTAGGCATCGCCTGATTGCGCCCCGTCCGGCCCCATGCAGTTGAGGGCATAGCGGAAACCGTCAGGAATCAAAAGCAGGCCATCCAAGGCAAAAAGCAGGGGCAGACGGTCGGGCTTGCGGGGGTTGATACCGTCGAGGTGACACGCATGCAGCCATGTGCGCCGCAGACCGATCTGCGCGCTCCGGGGGGTCGCCATGTACTCCGCCGGCGTGTGATCAAGAAAACGCCCCAGGGCCTGACGGCAGAACAGCCGATAGCCCTTGGTGAACAGGATGAACTCGTGCCAGGCCACATCCACTACCTGGCTTGGCATGGACACCATCTGCCCCCGCGCCGCCAGGGCCACCTGAAAGAAGGTGCGCAGCTCCCTCACGACCATCTCGGCCTGGGCGTCGCTGAGGTGGGGGTAGCGTTCGCGGACCTTGCGCACGAGCCCCACCGGGAAGCGGAAGCCTGCCAGAAAGCGTGCCCGTGCCCGCTGCCGCCAGCGCCACCAGGCAAGACCGATCAGGGACAGACCGCCAGCGGCAAGCAATAGCCGGGGGATCCATTGACCGGTTTCCGGATGGCGGTGGGCAACAACGCCCCCGACCACCGCGAGGGCCACGGGCAACCAAACAAGGCGGCGCAGTTCCTTCATCGCTTCCCCCTTCCCTGCCCCGAAGATGAGGTCGGCATTTTACCCACCGCGGCCCGAATCAACACGGGAACAGAAGATCACGCGGCCTTAACAATTTCGCAGCCGCCCGGTAACGCGAGCTTCTTAATCTTGCCGCGAAGGCCATTTCGACACTCAAGGGAGACTCCATGAAAGACTTTCTGTGCGCACTGCAGACCCAGCGCTGGGACGACCACCGCTTCTATCACCACAGCCGGGTGAACCAGACCCTGCACCTGATCAGTGCCATCAGCTTCCTGATCGCCTATTCCCTGCTCTTTGTAGACCCGGTCAAAGCCGCACTGATCGGCTGGCTGATCTCCATGGTCACGCGCCAGTCCGGCCATTTTTTCTTTGAGCCCCTTGGCTACGACGAGGAGAACAAGGTCAGCAACGAGTACAAGGAAGCCGTGAAGGTGGGCTACAACCTCAAGCGCAAGGTGGTGCTGCTGTCCATCTGGGCCTTCATCCCGCCCGCCCTGTGGCTCAACCCGACGATGTTCGGTCTTTTCGACGCCCACACGGACATGGGTGGCTACATCGATCACCTGGGCATCCTGTGGCTCAGCCTCGGTGTCGGCGGCCTGCTGTTCCGCACCGTGCATCTGTTCTTCATCCGCGACGTGCAGACCGGGCTGGTGTGGCTGACCAAGATCCTCACCGACCCCTATCACGATATCAAGCTCTACCACCGGGCTCCGCTGCTCCTGCTGCGCGATCTGCGCACCCGCGAAGCCACCTGATCCCTTCCCCGGCGCCGCCCTCCTTCCACAACGGGAGGGACGGCGCCGAACCGCTTACTTCAGGAAGCGATGGACCAGCATCTCCTTCAGGATGCGCCGGCGGATAGCCTTGTCGGTGAGCCTTCCGTCACTCCACCACCAGCCATCCGCATCCATCTGCCGCGCCGCAGCGACGACGCGCTCCACCACTTCGGCGAAGTCGGCATCGGTGTAGTTGAGGCTGAAGATGAAGCGCCCGCTGCCAACCCAGCTCAGGGCCAGCCCCTCGGCACGCATGTAGTACTGGAGCATCCAGTTGTAGCGCCCTGGCCGCGTGAAGGTCACGGTCCAGATGGTGGACAGGTTGGCCACCCGCAGGGGCAGGCCCGCCTCCTCGAAACGCGCGTTCATGCAGGCCGCTCGCGCATTCCATCGGGTGTCCAGCCCGTCGTACAGCGCCCGCACTTCCGGCGATTCGATGCGCTCCAGGAACTCGGCCATGGCCCCCATGACCCAGGGATGGGAGTTGAAGGTGCCACGGGCAAAGCAGATGTCGGCCGGCCGGTCATCCCGGTAGCGTTTCATCAGGTTCCGCTTGCCGCACACCACCCCCACGGGCAGGCCGCCACCCAGGGTCTTGCCGTAGGTGACCATATCGGCCTGGACACCGAAGTAGGCCTGGGCGCCCCCGGCCGCGAGGCGAAAGCCGACGAAGACCTCGTCAAAGATCAGCACGATGCCCCGTTCATCGCAGACCTGGCGCAGCTCGCGCAGCCACGCCGAGTAGGCCGCCCTGTCGAAGCCGGCCCGCCGGCTGCTGTCCACCAGCGACGAATCCCCCGGTGCGGACGCATTGGGATGCAAAGCCTGCAGCGGGTTAACGAGGACACAGGCGATGTCCTTGCGCCGGCGCAACACGCGCAGGGCGTCGGCGTGCATGTCCTTGAGGGTGTAGGTCTGGTTGGCGGCGGTGGGGTTGCCGACCCCGGGTTGCACCTCACCCCACCAGCCATGGTAGGCCCCGCAAAAACGCACAAGATGGGTCCGGCCGGTGTGGTAGCGAGCCAGGCGCACGGCCTGCATGACCGCCTCCGTGCCCGACATGTGGAAGGACACCTCATCCAGCCCGGAAATCGCCTGCAGGCGCTTCACGTTGTAGGCGAGCAGCGGATGGTAGGCCCCGAGCACCGGTCCCAACGCCTCGACCCGCTCGCTGCCAAGGGCCATGCACTCCTTGTAGAAGTCGTAGCCGAACACATTCACGCCATAGGCGCCGCCCAGATCGTAGAAGACATTGCCATCCAGGTCGGTCACGGTGACCCCCGACGAGGCCTTGAGGAAGGCACCGCCCTTCAGATGCTGGCGAAGGAAACGGCTGTACTGGAAAGGGACGCGATAGGCGCTGGTGAATTGAAGGTCCGACACCGCCTCCTGGGCTTCAGCCGTCAGCGCCGCGCTTGCCGCGAAGCGCTGCTGGTAGATGCCGGCCAGCCGGAAGAAACCCTCGCGGCGTCGGGCCACGACCTCGGCAGGGGCATCATCGGAATTGAAGAACCCCGTCTCATCGTACTCATAGAAAGGCAGCAGCTTCGCCACCCGCCGCGACATCTTGGCGTGGCCGGTGAGGGACGGGTGCTTGCCCCGCGACAACTCCAGCCGACGCTTCGCCTTCAGAACCAGGCCAGGCAGCGCAAGCGCCCCCAGACCAGCCAATACCAACGCATCTTCCACGGGCACTTACTCCACAACTGAAAGATGACTGATTTAACCGACCCCCGTTACAGCGCCATGAAAAACCAGCCTGCCCATCGCCAACCCGCCGCCCGCATCCTTGATCAGGAAGACCTCAACTTCCTGCTGACCAATCGTGTGCCACGCGCCCTCCTCACCCGCTTCATGGGTTGGTTCAGCAAGATCGAGAACC
>ERZ795056.2400-NODE-2400-length-20818-cov-42.278187_pt1 | contig 20818 bp, 22 predicted proteins | sample MGYA00375140_ERZ795056 | MGnify/ENA primary metagenome ERZ795056 (study PRJEB30185, sample SAMN05720227) | activated sludge metagenome | isolation source: Anaerobic digester | place: USA | collected 2015-03-09 ... | reverse complement strand
GCGGCGCGACGGGCGTGATTGGCATTGATTTTGACTACGAAGTGCTCGGCGAAACGAACGGCATGATGATGGTGGCTGTAAGCGGTACCGCGGTGAAGATGTGAACAGTGAGTAGTGAATAGTGAGCGGTGAGCAGTGAACGCCTCTCGCTTCATTCTCGGCATTGACCCCGGCCTGCGCAGCACTGGCTTTGGCGTTATAGAACAGACCGGCAGCAAGCTCGCGTACGTGGCCAGCGGCTGCATCAAGACCGACGACAAGGGCACGCTTCCCGAGCGCCTGAAAACCATCGCTGAAGACCTGCAGAGCATCATCAACCACCACAAGCCAGACGACGTGGTCGTTGAAAAAGTCTTCGTCAACGTCAACCCGCAATCGACGCTTCTCTTGGGCCAAGCGCGCGGCGCTGCAATTACCGCTGCCGTGCTCGCGGGCGCGACGGTCTACGAGTACACAGCGCTGCAAGTGAAGCAAGCTGTCGTTGGTCATGGCAAGGCCGCGAAAGAGCAGGTGCAGGAAATGGTCAAGCGCTTGCTCAAACTAAACACCACGCCGCAAGCCGACGCTGCCGATGCGCTCGCCACTGCCATCACCCACGCGCATTCGCGCCAAGGTTTCGGCGCGCTCGGCGCGGAGCTTTTAGCCAGCCGCAAAGTGCGTCAACGCGGCGGGCGCATGGTGTGATGTCTGTTTAGTTAACAGATACAACTTTATGCGTTCAACGACAGCCGTGTGGTCATTGTGTGCTGTTTATCAAGTATGTCGACATGCTGGATTTTGTGCGGCTAAGCGCCACCAGATGGTCGCTAGCGCTAAAAAGCCATAAACAATCTTGCGTACGTGATCGACGCTAGGGCGGGCTGCGCCAGCTCCGCCCCTAGCCGCGCAACACTTCGTCGAAACGCAACCGAAACGCTAATCTCGGTTAATGTCTCGTTCTACTTCACCAGCAGCAGCGAAATCAGCACCATGATCGGACGTCTCAGCGGCATTCTCGCGGCCAAGCAGCCCCCGCAAATCATTCTTGACGTCAATGGCGTCGGCTACGAAGTCGACGTGCCGATGAGCACGTTTTACGCCCTTCCCGCCACGGGCGAGCGCGTGATGCTCATGACGCACTACGTCGTGCGTGAGGACGCGCACTTGCTCTACGGTTTCGCCACGCACGACGAGCGCGCCGCGTTTCGCCAGCTCATCAAAGTCACAGGGATCGGCCCCAAAGTTGCGCTCGCTGTGCTCTCCGGACTCTCGGTTGCGGAACTCAATCAAGCGATCATGCTGCAAGACGTGAAACGTTTAACGCGCGTGCCCGGCATCGGTAACAAAACCGCCGAGCGCTTGCTGTTGGAACTCAAGGGCAAGGCTGTTGCGTCCAGCGGTGCGCCCGGAGCACCAGCGGCCGTGCCTAGCCCAGCCGATGATGTGGTGAATGCGCTGCTCGCATTGGGTTACAGCGAGAAAGAAGCCGCCGCTGCGTGTCGTGATCTGCCGGCAGATTTGCCGCTCAATGACGCGATTCGGCAGGCTCTCAAACTGCTATCCAAAGCGAAGTAGCGCAGTCCGCGTGAGTGGCGTTGTGTGCGCGCAACGCAAACACCGTTTGCCCTGAACCTGTCGGTCGTACGAGGTGATTCGTTTGCCACGGCTTCGTTTCGCCTTACGGCGAGTTACTTTTTGCGCCGCCAAAAAGTAACCAAAAAGCTCGCCCCGAACCCCGCTGTTTCCTGTGGTGCTCGCAACGGGCGGGACCCGCACAAATCGCCCGAAAGTTGCGCTGACGCGCAACCAGTGGGCTCATGGTGCGGGTCTACGACCGCCCGTTGCTCCGCTCCTCGGCGCGGGGTGACGGGGCGTTAGAAGCGACAAATGATCGCTTCGCGATGATTGTTTACGCGCGGGTCGGATGCTCGCACCCCGGCTTCGGATATATGTTCTTGTCGTGTACATTCATTCGATGAAGTATGTTCGATCGATTGTGCTGTTTGTTGGCTGCGCTGGCGCGATCGTATTTGGCGCGCTGTTCTTACTGTCCGTCATTTCGCCGATTCACATTGAGCGCGCTGCGAAGGAAATTATTCGCTACCAAGTTAGCAAGCGCGTAGGCGAGAAGTTCGACGCGCTGGACTCCAGCGCGCTGGTGCAGAAGGCGAAGGCACTTATCCCCGGGCTTGAAGCGCGAATAGAGCGTGGACGGGGGAAGCTCGATGAACGCGTTAGTGCTACCTTGGACGCGGCGTTTGCCAACATGCAAAACCCGTCGTGCGAGTGCCGACGATTCATGAAGTCGCTCGTTCGTTCGCAGCTTGAATCGGACGCTTCCGTGACTGAGCTGACGCGCTCAAGGCTCACAGAATTTATTCAAAGCAAATATGGCGATGTTGCAACGAATCTGTTGCGTGAATTTAGAATTTTTACAGGCAGCAGTGCTGTGCTTTTCGCGTTGTTAGCGCTCATTCCATTGGTCCGGCGAAACGCAACAGTGCAGTTGCTTCCGGTGACCATCGTGTTGTTACTCGGCTTCGCTGTCAGCGCGTGGGTTTATCTTTTCGAACAGAATTGGCTGAACACTGTGCTGTTTGGTGACTACGCGGGCTGGGCGTTCGCGGGCTGGCTGACGTTCAACGTAGCGTTGCTGTCGGACCTGCTGCTCAATCGCGCACGCATCACGTCGAATATCTTATCGAGCTTTGGCTCAGTAGTCGTCTCGCCTTGCTAACGTGCGGTAGCCCGGATGCTCGCATCCGGGTTCCTGTAGACAAATCGCGAAGCGATCATTTGTTGCTCTTAACGCCCCGTCACCCCGCGCCGAGGAGCGCAGCAACGGGCGGTCGTAGACCAAAACCATGAGCCCACCGCGCGCGGTTAGCGCGCCCTCGGGCGATTTGTTTTGGTCCCGCCCGTTGCGAGCACCGCAGGGAACAGCGGGGTTCGGGGCGAGCTTTTTGGTTACTTTTTGGCGGCGCAAAAAGTAACTCGCCGACAGGCGAAACGAAGCCGTGGCAAACGAACCACCCCATTCCATCTGACCCTTCGACGGCCTCAGGGCGAACGGTGGCAAGCACCGTCCCAGCGTAGCCGTCTACTTCCCGCTTTTATCTTCCAACAAGTTCGCCGCACCCGACCCTGCGGTCAGCATGCCAGCTTTCGCATACACACCTAGTTTCGCGCGTGAGTCTGAAATATCAAGGTTACGCATATGCAATTGCCCAATGCGATCCAGCGGCGAGAACGCCTCGTCTTCCACCCGTTCCATAGACAAGCGTTCGGGGTGATACGTGGCATTCGGGCTTTCTGTGTCGAGCAACGAATAGTCATCGCCGCGACGAAGCTCGATGGTTACGACGCCAGTGACCGCGCGGCCAACCCACTTCTGAAGTGTGTCGCGCATCATCAAACTTTGCGGATCGAACCAACGGCCTTCGTACAGCAAGCGGCCCAAGCGGCGGCCCATCGTGCGATAGTTTTCTAGCGTGCCTTCGTTGTGAATCGCGGAGAGCAAGCGCTCATAGGCGATGTACAAGAGCGCCATGCCGGGGCCTTCGTAGACGCCGCGGCTCTTGGCTTCGATGATGCGGTTTTCGATTTGATCAGAGATACCAAGTCCGTGACGACCGCCGATGCGATTGGCTTCCATCACCAAGTCCACCGGACTGGCAAACTCTTTGCCGTTGAGCGCGACGGGAAAGCCGTCTTCAAAACGTACGCTGACTTCTTCTGGCGCAATCGCAATCGATTGATCCCAGTGTTTCACCGACATGATTGGGTTGACAATGCGCAAACCCTTGTTCAGGAATTCAAGGTCTTTCGCCTCGTGCGTCGCGCCCCAAATATTGCTGTCGGTCGAGTACGCTTTTTCGGTCGACATCTTGTACGAGAAGCCGTTGTTGTTGAGCCATTCGCTCATCTCTTTGCGGCCACCGAGTTCTTTGACAAACGTTTGATCGAGCCACGGCTTGTAAATTTTCAGCGCTGGATTGGCCATCAAGCCATAGCGATAGAAGCGCTCGATGTCGTTGCCTTTGTAGGTCGAACCGTCGCCCCAGATGTTGACGTTGTCTTCCTGCATGGCTTTCACGAGCACGGTGCCCGTGACTGCGCGGCCCAGCGGCGTGCTGTTGAAGTACGTTCGCCCCGCCGTGGTGATGTGGAACGCGCCGCATTGCAGCGCGACCAAACCTTCGTGCACCAGCGCTTCGCGGCAATCCACCAAGCGCGCGCCTTCTGCACCGTATTCGGTGGCTTTCTTCGGAATGTCGTCGTAATTGGTTTCGTCCGGCTGTGCGAGGTTTGCGGTGTAGGCGTATGGAATCGCGCCTTTGTGACGCATCCAAGCGAGCGCAGCGGAAGTATCGAGGCCGCCAGAAAAAGCGATGCCGACCTTCTGGCCGACGGGGAGGGAGAGGAGGATTTTGCTCATATGGAGCAAATTTTACCGGGCGGGCAGCCCGTTGTGTGGCGGGAACCGCTTCACCGAGAGTGATCGCTGCGGCGCCCACGGGTGGGACGCCACGGAGTCGGCTCTACAGCACCTTGTTGCCGTTAAAGAGGCGGCAGGATCACTTTGTCAATGACGTGGATGACGCCGTTCGAGTTCAGCACGTCGGTGGCCGCGATGTTGGAGACGCGATTACGGCCGTCGGTGATGGCGACGCCCGTTGCCGTCGCCTGTATCACGAAGGCTTTTCCTTGCACCGTGGTGATCGGCGCGTTCAGTGAAATGTCAGCCTTCAGTACACGCGCCGCGATGACGTGATACGTGAGCACCGAGCGCAACAAGGCTTTGTTAGCTGGCGTTAGCAGATCAGGACCGGTCGCAGCGGCGCTGCCAGTCAACTCTTTGGCCAATGCATCAAAGGCAGCGTTGGTCGGGGCAAATACGGTAAAGGGACCAGCGCCCGACAGCGTGGTTACGAGGTCATCGCCGTCGCTCGCAAATTGCAGGGCTGCGACGAGACTGCTGAACTCCGGCATTGACGCAATCGCGGTTTGCACGATGGTTTTGTCAGCGGGCAGCAGCACGGCATCAATCAAGTGCACGACACCGTTGCTGGCCGCGATGTCGGTGGTGGTGAGGTTTGCTTTGCGATTGCGCCCGTCGGTGATGACGGGTTTGGCCGCTACCACGTCAATCTTGAAAAAGCCGCCCGCTGCGGGCGTGATCGCCTTGCCCGACGGAATATCGGCGGCTTTCACGACGCTGGTGAGTACGTGATATTGCAGAACTGCTTTTACCAACGCCTTGTTTGCGGGCACGAGGATGTCGGGGCCTTTTGCGTTGGTGTTTCCGGTCAGCGTTTGCGCCAGTTTGTCGAACGCAGCGTTGCTGGGGGCGAACACGGTCAACGTACCGGCCGAGCCTAAAAGGTTGACCAGATCGTTGTTGTCGCTGGCAAATTGCACTGCGGCGACGAGGGACGACAAGTCGGCGGTGGCTTGCGCGGTCGCGAGGATCGATACGGGAGCGGCCGGAGTCGGCTCATGGCTGTCAGAACCGCACGCGGCGAGCAGGGCAGTCGCCGTGAGGGCTGCGGCGTAGCGAACGTACGAAGTAAGCGTTGGCAATTTCATCAGGTGCTCCAAAAAGAAAGGACGCGAAAAAACAGTTAAAAAAACTCCAGCAGCGCGGGTGCGAAGCTGGAGTTTTTGGTCAGCCTGGGTTTATTACTTCGGCATTACCACGGTGTCGATCACATGGATCACGCCGTTTGAGGCTTTCACATCGGCGGTGGTCACTTTCGCGCCATTGACGCTGACGCCCATCGCGTCGGCTTTCGCGTCGAGCGATTGGCCGTTAACGGTCGGTACCGTGCCGGTTTTCACGTCTTTGGCCATCACCGCGCCGGAAACGACGTGATACGTCAGAATCGCTCTCAGCTTGGGGATGTCCTTCAACAGGGCGTCAACCGTGCCTGCTGGCAGCTTGGCGAACGCAGCGTCGGTTGGCGCGAACACAGTCAATGGGCCTTTGCCGGACAGCGTTTCGGCGAGACCGGCGGCTTTCACGGCGGCTACGAGGGTTTTGAAATTGCCATTGGCGACGGCGACGTCGACGATAGTGCCGGGGGCAGCTGCAACAGCGGCGCCAGACATCAGGGCAACGCTGACGAAGCCAGCAAGAACGGATTTGAGGGGACGAAACATCATGATTGAACTCCTAGAATGAATAAATGGTCACAAAACAACCGACGGGTCTGAACGGGCCGTTAAAGCCGTAATTCACACTCATTAGTCAATAATTGAACTCATTAGTTCAAATTATTACCAGAAAGTTCAAGTTTGGCAACTCCTTATCGTTTGCGCCAGTTAGAAATGCGTGAGGAAGCAATCCTCGACGCGGCGCATCAGCTGCTCGGCAAGCATGGCTACGAAGAGATGACGATGGACGTGGTGGCGGCCGAGGTCGGTATCGCCAAAGCGAGCCTGTACAAGCATTTCCCGTCGAAAGAGACGCTCGCTGCGCGCACCATGACGCGGCTTTTCGAGCGCACGATGACGCGGCTCTCGGCGCTGCCCACCGAGCTGCCCGCCGTCGAAAAGCTGCGGCGGATGCTCGAATGGGTGTTGCAGGAGCGGCTGAAAGGCAGCATCCCGCACTTGCCATCGACCAACGGAGCGCTGGAGCATTCGCTCATGACGGACGAGGTGTATCTGGCGGCGCTCTTTACGCTCAACGCCGCGCTGTCCTCGCTGGTCGAACAGGCGAAGACGGACGGCGCGCTGTCGCGCGAGCTGCCGACCGACTATATCGTCACTGCAATTTACGCCCGCTCATGCGACCCCACGCTCGATTACATGCAGCGTGGCAACAGCTACTCCGGCGAGGAGATCGTGCGCCACATGTTGCACGCCTTTTTTGTCGGCGTAGTGGCGAACGCTCCCGGTGCGTCCTAGTTTTCCCTCCTTCACCTTGACGTACTGAGGCCCCGCGCATGCACGTATTTATCGGCCTGTGGAAACCCAAACAGAACTGGCACGCCCTGTCGCAACCCGCGCGGACGGCGTACCTGAGCAAAGTCACGGCGCTGACGCGGCTGCGGCTCGGTGCAAAAGCTGAAGCCGTCGCCTGGGGGCAAAACAACCATGCCCCCACGGCCGATCGCTACCAGTTCTTTTGCGTCTGGCGGTTTCCATCACCCGACATGGGCGACGCATATTTGAACGTGCTCGCGGAGAACGGATGGAACGATTACTTTGAAACCGACAGCGTGCGCGGCGATCCTAAAACGCCGTTTGATGTCATGACGCAGCACGTATTGCTGTAGGCACAGCTTTTCACTGAAAGCGCAATACACATGGCCTAGGGGACGAAGACGCAATTTGTCGATAAATTCGCTTTTGTCGCAGTGGGCCGCGTGGCGTCGCGTTTTTAGGCGAAAGGTGCGAGTTGAACCGTGCGCAAATAAGTCAGATTCCCGCGGACGAACCGGACGACGCGCGACATCGTTGCGCCCGCCGTCTTGCTACGACATCGCGGCCGGCGCCGCGAAAGCAACGGCTACTGCAGTGGCGGAGCGGTTAGCGCGATCAGCATGGCGCATGTGTTACGCATCCAAGCGAGCTCAGTGGAGGTGACAAGACCACCAGAAAGGGCGATACCAATCTTTTGGCCAGCGGGAGGGGAAGGAGGATTGTGCTCCTAGTTAAAAGCGACCTTAGCCCGCGGCTCGGACCGGCTGGTTGCGCGGGAGGCCGCGGCCGCGCGCGCTTGGGAATCAGCTCAGCGAGCCCACAAAACGCCGAGTAAAAGCAGCGCGAATCCAGCGACGCCAATCATGAACGCAGCGTTGAACACCGACTTAAGCATCCCCGCAAACGGTATCGCTTTACGAGGGTCACCGGAAAGGGGCAAGCGTGGTTCGCTGCTGTCCATCATTACTGGATCAAATCTTTTGCTCGGACATCCGATTGCGGCCGCTAACCACCGCGCGCTCGCGGCCAGCGCGTCAGTGCCCGTCGCTTCAATGGGCAACACCGCCGCGCCGTGCGCGGTACGTGCGACGAGGGAATAGCGCAACACGGCGTTGCCGCTGGTTAACCAAGAACCGGCCTGAAAGTGCGTGATGTCTTCGGCGCTGATTGTGTGTTCGTATAGTTGACGGCCAAGCACGCTGGTGCGAACGCGTACTTGGCCGTTCCGTGCCTCGCATTTGAATCGGTGCGTCAGCGCACCTAGGGCAGCGATGAAAATCGCGATACCAACGATCAGAAACGGAAGGTGGAACAACAACGCGCCCAGGGACCCCAGTGGGTTACCTCTGGCGCGAATGAGCGCGATGAGATCCACAAACACTGATTTACTCGAACCCCACAACCAAAAGCAGGCGAAGCACAGCAAGAACACGCCGATTCCGCGAAGCGTCGCGTAGCTGTGCGTCCACGTCCACACGCCCGGCGCTAGTTCGCGCGCGCCATCGGGCGCAGCGGCTACAGGATCGATTATCGCCGCCGCGTCGAGCGCGAAAGTTTCGTCGGAAGGCAGCTTTGCGCGCTCACTGCGCAGAACGATCACATCGCAGTCGACACTTGCAAAGCGCATACCGCGCACAGTCGCCGTGGCGTGCCAACGTCGGCTTGTGGTGGTGGGTGGAGCGTTGGGTTCGATTACAAACCGCGCGCTGGTGGTTAATGTGCCAGCATGCAACAACGCCGTGCGCTTTTCGCTGCGGCGAGTTGACCAACCGTCGTCGTCTTCTTGGAGGGCGAGTTCGAATTTCACTTCGCGCGTGTCGAGCGCATTGTGCTCAAGCTGCAATCGCAGCGTCACGCGATCGCCATCTTCGACCGAAATTGGATCGGCGACCAACGTGGCTTTCCCCAACCGCCAGCGTTGAATGTGCGTGAGCACCAAGCCAACTATCAGCGCCACACCGATCAGCGCGAACACGCCGCTAAAGGCCAGCGCCGACCAGGGTGCGGACGCGCGAATCATGCTGCCGAACACCAGAAAAGTGATGCCGCACCAACACACCGTAAAGAACCACAGAAGCATCATATGTGCTGGCTCGCGTCGCTTAGCGTTTCAAGGCGCTGCACAGCGGTTACTCGGGCTGATGACACACCGCTTCGATGTTGTTTCCATGCAAGTCGATGACAAACGCGCCGTAGTAGTTCGGGTGATAGTGCGCACGCAGTCCCGGTGCACCGTTGTCCTTCGCGCCGTTGGCAATTGCAGCCGAGTAGAACGCGTCAACGGCGGCACGCGTGGGCGCCTTCCACGCGAGGTGGCAACCGCGCGTCACAGGTTCGCCATACTCCGACGCGCCCTGAATAAACCACGTCGTTACTTTGGCGCCATCGGACGTATCAAAGCCCATGCCGAACATTTTTTGTCCGTCAAACTCGAATTCGTGCAACACCCGGTAACCCAACGGCGCGAGTGCGGCTTCGTACAAACGTCGCGTGGCGGCCAAGTCGGCAACACGAAATGTCATGTGGTCAATCATTAGCGCTCTCCCGGATGTTGTTTACTTTACGGTAACAAAAATCCACTTACGATCCCAGTTCTCGTTGCCGAGGTACTTCACGGCAAATACGTAGCGCCCTGGTGGTAAATAATCCTGCGTGAGTGTTTCCTGTTGCGTCACGATAGCTTGCCCGCCGACTCGCACGTCGTCGCGCGCCACTTGCTCAGACTTGCTGTCTAGGTCCTGCCCATCGAGCGCGTACACGGTAACGTCCGGCTCTTCTTTCGGCGCACCAATGATCGGCAGCCCAATGGCGGTCGGCTCGACCGTGATGTCGAGAGCCTTCTTGCCGTCGACCGGGTCTTTCACGATCCAGTAAACGTCGCGCACATTGCTGTTGAGCGTTTTGAGTTGCGCTTTCAATGCTTCAAATTCCGCTTTCTCCGCAATGACCGCGACCGGCTTTCCGCCGACCGTTGCGGTGAAGCAGCGACCGATGCGACTCACGCACGGCAGTCGATCAAAATAGCTTGCGTAGTCAGGCGCCGGAGCGGGCGCGCCGTTGGCGGCGATGCACAACATTGCCGCGCCCGCAAAAAGCGTAGCACGAAGCAAATGAGGAAAACGCATCAAGCTAAGCTAACGTGACCCGCGCAAACTTGCGCTTGCCCGCTTGGATGACGTAGGTCTGGCCCTTCGCGAGTTTGACGTGGCGATCTTCGATCACTTCGCCGTCGACCTTAAAGCCGCGCCCTTCGATTAGCCGGCCCGCGTCCGACGTGCTCGCAACCAAATCCGCCTGCTTCGCGATTTGCGTGGCGAGCATCGAGTCTTCCGCGCAGTGAATCGTGATCTCGGGCATGCTCTCTGGAGCTGCACCGCTTTTGCGCGCTTCGAATTCTGCGAGTGCTTTGTCGGCTTCCGCGGGCGAATGAAAGCGAGCGGCGATTTCTAGCGCGAGCGCGATTTTCGCGTCGCGTGGGTTCATCGCTTTGGCGGTGCATTTCGCTTTGATCGCAGCGATGTCGGCGACCGGTTTGAACGAAAGCAGATCGTAGTAATTCCACATCAACTCGTCAGAAATTGACATGACCTTCCCGAAGATTTCGCTCGCTGGCTCGGTGAGGCTGATGTAGTTGTCTTTCGACTTGCTCATCTTTTCTGTGCCGTCGAGACCGACGAGGAGCGGCATTGTCAAGATGCATTGTTGCTGTTGCCCGTACTGCGATTGCAACGTGCGGCCCATGAGCAAATTAAATTTTTGGTCGGTGCCGCCAAGCTCAATATCGGCCTTCAGTGCGACCGAATCGTAGCCCTGCATCAGCGGGTACAAAAACTCGTGAATCGCAATCGGCACGCCGCTCTTGAAGCGCTGCGTGAAGTCCTCGCGCTCCATCATGCGCGCCACGGTGTAGCGCGACGCGAGCTTGATCATTCCCGCCGCACCCAGCGGATCGGACCATTCGCTGTTGTAGCGAATCTCTGTGCGCGCCGGATCGAGCACTTTGCTCGCCTGCGCGTGGTACGTCTTCGCGTTCTCGATGATCTGCTCGCGCTCCAGCGGCGGGCGCGTATCGTTGCGGCCGGACGGGTCACCAATCATCGACGTGAAATCGCCGACCAAAAAAATCACCGTGTGACCCAAGTCTTGAAACTGGCGCAACTTGTTCAGAACCACCGAGTGACCGATGTGCAAGTCCGGGCGCGTTGGGTCGAGCCCAAGCTTCGCGCGCAGCGGCGTGCCGGTGGCTATGCTCTTTTCAATCTTTTTGAGCATCTCAGCTTCGACAAGGAGTTCGTCGCAGCCGCGCTTCATGATGTCGAGTTGGTCTTTAGCGGAGAGAGTGGCTTGGGCCATGGAATTTCTATGTGTTGTCGTTGCCCCGGCACGCGCCGGAACTCATCGCGACCGATGAGTTTTTGCGGAGAGAACGCGCGCCAGCTTCGCTTGGCGGTCGGCCATCGCACGAACGAGGGAAAGGTTAGGGGTCGCTTGAATTTTACGGGGGAGCGTCGGGGCTTCGTGCTGCGACGTGATCGCCCGCGCGTTGCGTGCGCTCGAACGGCGATTGGTGCGTAACGGCTTTTACGCGTTAACGACAGCCAGCAGGTCGTTACGGACGATTTTACTGCTATGTCGACATTCAAGAAAAACTTCACGAAGCCTTATGCAGCCGTCGTTTTAGCCAATAAGCTGCATCAACGACTTAGACGGAAAAGGTTGCGGTCGCAATAAACCGCGTTTCCACGTCACGGCGACGCTCACGACGCTCGTTCGCGTCGCCGGCGCCTCGTCGCGCATCTTGGCCAATAAGACAGCCCCCCGCGCATCGCCCCCTAGCCGTGGTGGGCGGTCGTGCGGATCCGATTGAGCCATTGTTGGCATCAACGAGCTGCGTTAGAAGTCATCAGCGCATCATTCAGCGTCAAGTGCCCCGATCGACCGGAGAACTGCGCGTGCAATTTGTTCTCTCTTGGGTAGGTCGTGCATGCGCTGTGGCGTATCTATGTTTAACGCAAAGAAGACAGCACCGTCCTGCGACTCGACCCACCCTACCCACCACCCGTAGCGTCCTTCCCAGCCAGTTTTGGCGCGCAAGATCCACTCTGAAGAGGCTTCCTTGATCATCAGATCTTTAACTAGGCGTTGATGCTCCACTTTGAAAGGTAAAGTATTGCGATACAGTTTTCGGAGGAAGGTAATTTGTTCAACCGCTGACACTCTCAAGTTTCCATCGACCCAATAGTCGCCGCGTGTCGCTGAGGCATCGGCATTGCCGTAATTCGAGTTGCGCAAATACGCGCCCGCTTTATCCTCGCCGATGTGCCGTGCAAAGCGCTGATAGACCCACAGCGTAGAGTTGCGCATTGCAGAACGCAGGTTCTGGTCTTGGTTATGTCCTGCAAAGGTTCGCTTTACGCCGTCCCACTTGAATACTTGAAACTCATCGACGACCGCGCCTGCGTCTAGCGCAAAAAGGGTGTGCGGTATCTTGAAAGTCGAGGCTGGGGAGTATCGCTGTACTGATCTTTCGCGATTGAACACGAGGGTCTTCGCGGAACCCCGGCGCTCGTCGACGATGACCATGGTGCCGGTCGCGCCAAACTCGGCGAAGTACTTGCCCCAGTCGGGTCTCTCCACCACGCGATTGTCGGCCAACGCACCGCACGAAATTACCGACGCCAACAAAAACGCCCAACACCGTTTTATTGCAACAGCGAGCCGCGTCATACCGTGGGCGTACGGATTGGCCGTAACCTCAGTTGAGCCGCCGACCGCGTGTTCGAGCGTCGCGAGAGAGCCGTCTCCGGGTTCGGTGCCCACGGCGAGGGATTCTGCGAATGTTGCGCTAGGCAGCGCTGCTGCGACTGAAGTCAGAGTGCAGCAGCGTCGTTCAGGTTTGTTCATATTCATAGTTATGACTGCTATGTGAGAGATCGTGATTCTTGCTGCGCGCCGAAGTCTAGGCAATGTATGATCGTTGAGATCAGTTCATACTTTTTCTTGGGGTATTGATGTCGCTTTCGGGCGTTTCGTTGAACACGCTGCGCGCGTTCGAGGCCGCAGCCCGGCACTTAAATTTCACGCACGCGGCAGACGAGCTGTGCGTCACGCAAGCAGCCGTGAGCCACCAAGTGAAAGCGCTCGAAGACCAACTCGGTCGCGCGCTGTTTCGACGAACCGCGCGCGGTTTGGTGCTTACTGACGAGGGCGCAGCGTTAATGCCTGCTGTCTCGGATGCGTTTGCGCAGCTCACGCGCGCAATCGACGCGGTGCGGCTCGGCGGCCCGCAGGAGGTTGTGACCGTCGGCGTCGTCGGTACTTTCGCCGTGGGATTCCTGATCGAGCGCGTCGCCGAGTTCCGCTCGCAGCACCCACGCATCGACCTACGTCTGCTAACGAACAACAACAAGCTTGACCTCGCGAGCGACAACTTGGACTTCGGTATTCAGTTTGGCGACGGTGCGTGGCGAAGCGTCGATGCAGCCCGCATCATGCGGGCGCCGTTGTCGCCGCTGTGCTCTCGTGCTGTTGCAAAGCAATTGCTGCGCGCAGATGATCTGAGCAAATTTGCACTCCTTCGGTCGTATCGTGCCTCCGATTGGAACGCTTGGCTTAAGGCGGCAGGTGCCGCGCACATCCAGCCGCGCGGGCCTGTCTTTGACGCGTCTACGCTCATGGTTCAAGCGGCGATGCGCGGCCAAGGCGTCGCGCTCGCACCAACAGTCATGTTTCGTCGCGAGATCGACGAAGGGAGGTTGGTGCAACCATTCGACCTCGAAGTCGACGTCGGAAGCTACTGGCTCACGCGACTTGCGTCAAAGGAGGAGACGCCCGCGATGTCGGCGTTTCGGGAATGGCTGCTTGGCGCGAGTTGAATTGGAGCCGCGCATTACGCGTGAACACTGCCCTAAGCCACCATGCCGGGGTTTCGCCGTGCGTTCGCGGCCGATACACAATGTTGTTAGGATAGACGCGATGCTTAACTTTATCGCCGACTGAGGCGATCTCACGGAATACACATGCTCCTCACCGACCGCTACATCGGCCTTATGTCTGGCACCAGCGTTGATGGCGTTGACGCCGTTGTTGCGGATTTTTCGGATGGCGGGGTGAAAACGCTGGGGCACGTGCATGTGCCGTTCGCCGCGCCGCTGCGCGGTGCGTTGCAGGCTTTGATGCAGAGCGGCCCAGATGAGATTGAACGCGCGGGTGACGCCTCTGTGGTGCTTGCACGAGCCTACGCGGACGCGGTGGCAGCGCTGTTGATCAAAACGGGACTGAAAGCTGAGCAAATCGCCGCGATTGGGGCGCACGGGCAAACGATTCGGCATCGACCAGAACGCCGCTTCACTACGCAACTCAACGCGCCGGCGCACCTGTCAGAACTGACAGGTATCACCGTCGTGGCGGATTTTCGGTCGCGCGACGTGGCGGCAGGCGGGCAAGGCGCGCCACTGGTGCCGGCGTTTCATGCGGCGGTGTTTCAAGGGGACGCGCCGCGCGCGGTGGTGAATATCGGCGGCATTGCGAACGTGACGTTGTTACCCGCGAAAGGGTCGTCGGATGTGGTTCGCGGTTTCGACACGGGGCCGGGCAATACGCTGCTGGACGCGTGGTGCGAGCGGCATACGGGCAAGCCGTTTGACGAGGGCGGCGCGTGGGGCATGTCCGGTTCGGTGAACGAGGCGCTCTTGGCGCGCATGTTCGCGGAGCCGTATTTCTCGCAGCCGGCGCCGAAGAGCACTGGGCGCGAACTCTTCAACGCAGCGTGGACTGACCGCGTGGTGGCCGAACACAACGCGGCCCGAGCGAGCGGCGCGCCGGAGATCGCGCCGCAAGACGTGCAGGCGACGCTCGTGGCGCTGACCGCACGGAGCATTGCACAGGCGGTCGGCACCCGCGCGGCGTTCGTCTGCGGCGGCGGCGTGTTCAACGCTGGATTGATGCGCGGCATTCGGGGCGCACGCTCAACGGCGGAGATCGGCGTCGATCCGATGCAGGTCGAGGCGCTCGCGTTCGCATGGCTCGCGCGGCAATGCTTCAACAGCGAACCAGGGAACATGCCCGCTGTCACCGGCGCGAAAGGGCCACGGATTCTGGGCGCGGTTTATCCGGCTTGAGATTTGCGGCTGATACAGCTTTTCGCGCGAACGACAGTTGTACGGTCGTTACGCGCGTTTTATCGCGTTAGTCGACTAGTATATTTTTGTGGTCGAAACGACCAGCTGGCAGTCGTTCGCGCGTAAAAGCTGTATGGATTGCAAACGCTGAACATTGCGACGTACGCACACGTGGAAGCGGGCATGCCCAATCCCACAGAGATGCCAGCGCGAACACCGTTCGACAAACAAAAACGGCACCCAAAGGTGCCGTTTGCGGTTTGCGAGGAGCGCCGAAAAGACGCTGACGCGTTACGCGCTAAACGAGTTGCCGCAGCCGCAGGTGGATGTCGCGTTCGGGTTCTTGATGACGAATTGCGCGCCTTCCAAGCCGTCGCTGTAATCAATTTCTGCGCCGACGAGGTATTGGTAGCTCATGGCGTCGATCAATAACGTGACGTCGTTCTTGACCATCTGCGTGTCGTCTTCGTTGACTTCTTCGTCGAAGGTGAAGCCGTACTGAAAGCCCGAGCAGCCGCCGCCCGTGACGAACACGCGCAGCTTGAGGTTCGGGTTCTGCTCGTCAATGATCAGATCTTTCACCTTATTTGCCGCAGCATCGGTGAAATTGATCGGGGCGGGCAGTTCGGTCATCGCATTCATTGAGGTCTCTCCTGATGAGCCAACTGGACTCACACTCCACATTATCGGGGCGCGCGCGTTGCTTTTCAACCGCGATGTGTGAAGGGGCTTAACGAGCCTTCGGCGCTTACCTGCTTAGGTCGTGGTGCCGATGCGTTTGAGCTCGACCACGTCAGCCGTGTCTTGCTGCATGTGCAAAAGACGGCCATCAATGACCGCACCCACCTGCATTTCGAGCGTGCGATAGCTCACGTCGCCGGTGATCCGCGCGTTGGGCAGCAACTCAAGATACTCGGTGGCCACGACCGGGCCTTCAACTGTGCCGTCGATCACGACGTGTGACACGCGAATTTCGCCGCTGATCTTCGCTTTTTCACTAACAACGAGCGTTGAAGGCGCTTCGCCCGTGGAATGAATATGGCCGTTCACCGCGCCATCAACGCGCAGCCCGCCGGTGAAATTGATGTCGCCCTGTATGGTGGTCGAAGCACCGATCAGGCTGTCGATCTGCCGCTGTGGCATGTGCGCTTTTTTCTTGCCGAACATGGGGAATCCTTTGCGTTATTTATTTCAGAGTTGCAGTGACTGCGTGGCTTTTGGCGTTGTACTTCCCGTCGGAAGCACGCGCATGACGAGCGACTTCAGCTGTGCATTGGCGGGCACTTTTATGACGCCTTCGACGCGCTGATAGGTCTTGAAATCTAGTGCCAACAAGGGTAGCAGATCGGCTTGTTCCTCGGGCAGATTGATCGTAATGCGCTTCCCGTTATCTTGCACAGCGGTAGCAGTCATGCTGACGCGACCTTTGAACGGCGCATCGGCGCTGCCTTGTACTACGAGGGCGCGGAAACGGTAGCTATCGCCGGTCTCGCGCTCGGCTTGCAAGCGTTGTACCGCCAGTCCATTTTTACCGGCAGTTTTGCTTCCTAGGAGTTTTTCGAAAAACGCGGCTTCTTCTTTTAGCTGCGTGTTCTCCGCCTGCAGTGAAATAATTTGCTTCGAGAGCACATCCTTTGCGCCCAGAGCCATTTGTGACGAATTCGTTAACTCGATGCTGTCGCGCTTGAGCTGCGCATTCTCCGCGCGCAGCGCGACGAGTTCGTCGGACATGCGCTTTCGCTCTTCTTCGACCTTACCGATGTTGAAGCCCGCAAAAATCCGGCCGGCATCAAATCCGCCGTAAAACAGACCGGCGAGAATTAACGCCGCAATGCCCAGAATAGTCCCCTTGACCTTCCATGACCAATGCGTGCGCACAGCGAGCTTCGGCGCGGAAATGCCGAAGCGGCGACGCAAGTCGGAAATGATGCGGTCGGAGCGAAAGAAGGCCATGCGTCGAGCGTTATGCGTAGGGCTACGGCGACAGCGGCATGGTGTCGAGTCCGGCCGTTTCGGGGAGACCGAACATCAAATTCATGCACTGCACGGCTTGACCCGCCGCGCCTTTGACTAAGTTGTCTTGCACCACAAGTACAACCACCGTGTCGCCGTCTTGCGGGCGATGCAGCGCCAGGCGCAGTGTGTTGCTGCCGCGCGTGGAGCGCGTGTCAGGCATTGCACCAAACGGCATCACGTCGATGAACGCTTCGCCCTTGTATGCGTTTTCGAACAACGCTTGAAGTTCGGCGTTGCTGAGTGCGAGCCCTTTGCTGTTGAGTCGCGCGTAGAGCGTGGAATGCATGCCGCGAATCATCGGCGTGAGATGTGGCGTGAACAGCAAACCTACTTTGTCCGTCGTCATCTCCTGCAACCGAGCAACGGTTTCCGGATGATGTCTGTGACCCGACACGCCGTAAGCCTTGAAGCTGTCGCCCGCTTCGGTAAACAGGTAATCCACCTCGGCTTTTTTGCCCGCACCGGAAACACCGGACGCACAGTCGGCGATCAAATGGCCTGCGTCAACGACGCCGGCTTTGAGCAACGGCGCAAAGCCAATCTGCATCGTGTTTGGATAGCAACCGGGGTTGCCAATAATCTGCGCGTTTTTGATCGCGTCGCGGTTGAGTTCAACGAGACCGTATACGGCCTTGGCGTTGAGCTCTGGGCAGGTGTGCGTGAGCTTGTACCACTTCTCGAACACAGCCAAATCCTTGAAGCGGAAGTCCGCTGCGAGGTCAATAATTTTTACGCCCGCAGGCACGAGCTTTGGCGCGTCGGCCATCGCCACGCCGTGCGGTGTGGCGTAGAAGACGACGTCGCATTGGGTCAGGTCAGCCGTGGCTGTGTCGCTGAAAACTAGGTCGCAGCGGCCACGCAAGCTCGGGAACATCGCGTCAAGACGCGTACCGGCTTCTTTGCGCGACGTGATCATGGTCACGGCTGCGTTCGGGTGCAGTGTGAGCATGCGCAGCAGCTCAACGCCGGTGTAGCCGGTGCCGCCAACAATGCCAACTTTGATTTTTTTGTCTGCGCTCATGAATGATGCTTTCCTGTGATCGGTGGCTGCTCGTTCGCCGAATCGAGCCCGTAATAGAACACATTTTTCTCTATGACAGCTTAAGAGGAATTAAGTGTCAAACGAACGTTTGCAAAATGGGGCCATCTACAAAAAACAAAAGCCGCGTTTCCGCGGCTTTTGTGGTTCCTTTCGCAGCTCGCGCAGCAAGCTGCGCGGAGCGGAAGGGAGCGAGCCTTGGTAGGCTTAGCGCTTCGAGAACTGCTTACGACGACGCGCCTTGCGGAAGCCGACTTTCTTACGTTCAACTTCACGCGCATCACGCGTGACCAAACCGGCCTTTTTCAGCTCAGGTTTCAACGCTGCGTCGTACTCGATCAGAGCACGGGTGATGCCGTGGCGCACTGCACCGGCTTGGCCGGATTCACCGCCGCCAGCGACCGTGACCATGATGTCAAACGATTCGAGGTTATTGGTCAACTCAAGCGGCTGACGCACGATCATGCGGCCCGTTTCGCGAGCGAAGAACTGATCAACAGGCTTACCGTTTACAACGATGGCGCCTTTGCCAGATTTGATGAATACACGAGCCACAGCGCTTTTGCGACGACCCGTACCGTAGTGGAAATTACCGATCATTTTGATGATTCCTTGGGTGGTCGATTACAGCGTGACAGCTTTGGGTTGTTGCGCGGCGTGCGGATGCGCATCGCCGGTGTAGCACTTGAGCTTTTTGAGCAGTGCGTAGCCCAGCGGGCCTTTTGGCAGCATGCCTTTAACAGCGTGCATCAACACACGGTCCGGGTATTTGCCTTGCAACTTTTCGAAGTTGGTTTCGTAGATGCCGCCTGGGTAACCCGAGTGACGGAAATACGTTTTTTGGAAAGCTTTGTTGCCGGTCACACGCAGTTTTTCCACGTTGGTCACGATGACGAAGTCACCTGTGTCCATGTGTGGCGTGTAGATGGCTTTATGTTTGCCGCGAAGACGGATCGCGATTTGCGTGGCGAGACGACCGAGCACTTTGTCGGTACCGTCAACCAGGATCCACTCCTGCTTGATGTCGGACGGCTTTGCTGAAAAGGTTTTCATTGCTTAGACTCTTTTGGTGTTTTGCGAACTACGGTGCCCCCAAAACTTCGGGAGCTGTCGTTGAGCGCTTTATTTGCCGGACTTGCCACTCAGTGTTTTTGGACTCAGAGCGGTCAGCGCGGCGTTCTTAGTTGCCTTGTTAACCTGCAAAATTCTTTGACAAAAATTGCAGCAAGCCCGCTAGTATAGCGCCGAATAAGGGCAAAGTGCAGGATTTTGTGCTGCGCCGCATACGGGCGTTTCGGCGCACCGAAAGCACAAAAGAAAACGGCAAGCCCGAAGGCCTGCCGTTAAAGATGTCTCACCAAAGGAGGAGGAAGGAGGACATCAATCACCTAGTAAGGAGGAGGAACTAGGCGATGGGTCTATTCAACCATGCTGCACCGCACAAGTCAACACTGTTTATTGCTTCGCAGCAATAATTCTCTAGACAACAAACTCTAACCAATCCGGTGTCCGGAAAAAACTTATGAAATCAACAATCAAGTGGGTCGATAACGTTCAATTTGTGGCCGAAACAGGCTCCGGTCACGCGCTGGTCATCGACGGCGCGCCGGAATACGGCGGTCGAAATACCGGCGCGCGGCCAATGGAGTTAGTGCTCGCTGGCGCGGCGAGCTGCATGTCATTTGATGTGGTGCTGATGTTGCGGAAGTCGCGACAAAATTTCACGAGCCTGCACGTCGAGGCCGACGCACAACGCGCTGAAACCGACCCAAAAGTCTTCACTGCAATCAAGCTAACGATTAAATTGACCGGAAAAGGGCTTGATCCGGCGGCGGTTGAGCGCGCAGTGAAGCTCTCTAAAGAAAAATATTGCTCCGCAACAGCGATGCTCGGGAGCACGGCGACAATTACGACCGAAATCGTGATTTCGGAGGCCTGATTGGTGTGTCTGCGAGGACAATAGCTTTTTGGCTTAAATGACCAGAAGGCGGCCCTCAGCGCTATTTTTTCGTGACATGTCGACTCTGCGCTAAAGCTGCGACAAACGACCGCCTGACGGTCGTTTGTCGCGAAAAGATGTTGATGCGACGCTAGTCGAGCTTGACGCCCGCGTTCTTCACGAGCTTCGCGTACTTTTCCATCTCGGACTTGAAGAAGGCCGTAGCTCCTTCCGGCGTGCTGATTGCGATGTTGTTGCCTTGCTTGTTCATTGTTTCTTTGACTTCGGCAGACGCAAAGGCGCCTGTAAACGCTGCGTGAACGCGTCGGACCTCGGTCGCTGGTAGGTTCTTCGGACCAATCACCGCGAACCAGCCCTCAACGATGTAGTTCGGCAACCCTTGCTCGGCAAACGTGGGGATTTCGGGAGCAGCGGCGAGACGCGCTTTGCTTGACGTGCCAATGGCGCGCAATGCACCGCTTTTCAAATGCGCTTGTATCGCGGGCAGGGCGAGCACGCCAAATTCCACCTGACCGCCGATGAGATCAGTAATCATCGGCCCGACGCCTTTGTACGGGATGTGTTTCGCTTTTACGCCAGCTTCGTCTAGAAACATCTCCGCGGCGAGATGAAGAATCGTCCCGTTGCCGCTGGAGGCGTAGTTCATTGCATCAGGCTTGGCTTTCAAAAGCGCGATCAGCTCCTTTGAATTCTGCGCCGGCACTTTCGGATTCACGACCAACACCATCGGCGTGGTGCCCATGACCGCAATGGGCGTGATGTCGTTGATCGGGT
>ERZ795056.2398-NODE-2398-length-20819-cov-9.027066_pt1 | contig 20819 bp, 23 predicted proteins | sample MGYA00375140_ERZ795056 | MGnify/ENA primary metagenome ERZ795056 (study PRJEB30185, sample SAMN05720227) | activated sludge metagenome | isolation source: Anaerobic digester | place: USA | collected 2015-03-09 ... | reverse complement strand
ACCCGGCCGCTGATGGCTCTGATGTTGGGGTCAATGGTCCATTCGCATCGGTAGTGTAATACATTAAAATTGGCTCCGGCAATGGAGCTTTGTGTTTGGAGAAATGCTTTCTTCGATTCCTTTTCGCGGTTCCGGATGGATTCCAGCGAGGTGGATGTCTGCGAAAAACCAATGAATGAAAATCCGAGCAGAAAAAACAGTACACGTAAAACCATGGTTCAAAAAACGGAATTCTTTTGCGGATTACAAGGCCGTTCAATGAAGGTCGTTTTCCAGCTTCAGGAGAATTAAAACTTTTCAGGAATGGAACTGCTGGCAACTCCTTTCGGTGTTGCCCCAACTGCTTACTTTTTCTTGTCCGATTTTGCACCGGGGAGTTGCAATCCCACTGAGAGCTCTATCCTGTATGGTTTAGTTATTACCGGATAAAAGCCAATATTAAAGGTCTTCATCACCTGGATCTGCATGTACACCCACGACCACTGTTTTCTGAACGTAATAGTGGGATCCCATTGGAAAAATGTCCTCGAATCAGCCACAAAGAAATCTGGTAAGGGATAGTAGAGCGTCTCATCCTGACCAACCAGTGGTTTACCATTATGATACCTTCCGTTATAACTTCCTGCCGTAAAATAATCCGACTTCAAGCGAATCGTCCGGAACCGTGACGAAAAGTAAAACTGACCATTTTCCTTCAGATTCATTGAAACAAACGGAATCAAAAATAAAGACTGAGTGGTGGCTTTGAGGTGATAAGAGAAAATCTCATACAATCGTTGATCTACAATATAATCGAAAACGGTGGATCCAAATCCGGCTCCTCCCAACAGCCCAACCCGGTATTCTGTATTGGGAATTTCTTTGGAATAACCCAATCCCATCATCCACATCTTTTGATTATTACTGGCACCATATCTGGGAGCCCCTTCTTTGACACCGCCTATAACAGGAATAAATGCATCAAAACCGTCCTTAAAATGATTCCAATGCACAAAAGCATGGTAGTTCTTTTTATAAGTCGCACTCAGCATCAAATTCTTCAGGCCGTTTTTCGAATCATATAGATTGCGAACAGCTGCACGGGCTTCAACCTGAAGTTCTCGTCCATTGTCTGGTGTAGGTACTGGAACAGCCGGTGGCATAATGATGTAAGGGGTGCAGGAGAGATAACACAGTAAAGGGAAGATACACCAAATCCGGATTGGGGAGAGAAGCGATTTCTGCATACGATTTCAGGAAAAAAGCAACTTAATAAAACTTCCCATCTGAACTCAAAAAACGTGGTTACTATTCTGTATCCTTTGCGAAATGACCAATAAAACTACCACTGAATTGACCCCAAATTCACGGTCAAATGGCGCACAAAGCATTAACACTCTGGCCAAAGATTTCTTGACTGAAAAACAACTGGATTAGTTTTCTTTCAACGAATACTTTTCCGGCTTAGACTTCGTGCGAGCAATCCGGTTACGTGCTTCCAGATCGAGCTTTACGGTTTCGCCATACCATTGAACCCCACCATCAAACTGATCTTTGACCTGTTGATAGAGCGTTTCCATCAGTTCGGTATGGGTGAGCGGTTGGTCGGCCAGTATCGCCAGCAAATGATCACGGATGAATTCATATTTGGAAAGTGAAATCCGCTTGTTGGTTTTCCCTTCCTGTGGATGAAGTGTTTGAATCGTTTCTTCTTTCATTCTGATGATGTATCCTTATGTTTCATGCAAAAAGTGGATCGCAAAATGCCCCTCAAATATGATTGGAAATGAACGGACGCAAAAAACTTTCATCTCTTCATTTGAATTTGTTTCTTTCGGCCTTAACAAAAAAGAACCAATGGAAACAAATTACACAATCGTCTTCTCCACCGCCATCATTCCTATGCTGATTGGTTTTGTGTGGTACCATCCTGCTTTACTGGGTAAGGCCTGGATGCAGTCCGCCGGAATTTCCGAAGAACAACTCAAAGCTGGGAACATGGCCGTCATTTTCGGATTCTGTATTTTGTTCAGTCTGATGCTGTGCACCATGCTTCCTTTGCTGGTGATTCACCAATCTGGCATGATGTCGATGATGATGGGTGAACCCGGAATTCCGGATGCACCGATGACCAATCCCGACTATAAAATGATGATGGAAAAATATGGCCACAACTTCCGCTCATTTAAACATGGTGTATTCCATGGCATTTTATCAGCCCTGTTTTTTGCGCTGCCAATTCTGGGAATTCAGGCATTGTTCGAGCGGAAAGGTGCCAAATACATTTTCATTCACCTTGGCTATTGGGTAATTACCCTGGCCTTAATGGGTGGAATCGTTTGTGGATTCGCCTAAGATATTCAAATGATTACACAGCCCTGTTCTTTCAAAAGGACGGGGCTTTTTTTGCCCTTTACTACATCATGCGGGTGATTTCACCTTCCATCTCATCGTCCTCATCTTCTTCCGGAACAGGGAAAAAAAACGCTTCCTGACTCAAGGCCAGTTGTTCAACCAGACCTTCCTGATAAGGCAGCCACAAACCGGCAAAGGGTTCAAGAATTTCAGCCATCTCCGTTCCCGGATCCAGTTTGTAATCAAATTTGGTGAGTTTGTATCCGATGTATCCCGGATAGTACCAGGTCAGATGCTGGGATTGGGCGTACTCCATTTTCTGCAGAATTAAGAATTTCCCCAGACTGTATTTCCTGTATTCCGGATCATAAAAATTCACAATCCCAGCCATCGAATCGATTCCAAGATCAAACACCCCGACGGCAATCAACCTACCTCCATCCCGCACCTGAATCATCCGGGAATTGTACACATTGGGAAGGACTTCTCCCGTAAAAACCTGATCAAAAAGAAGTTCGGAAGCCGTTTGGGATGCTTCAAAATCAATCGACCGGCGGTAAACCCCATACAGGTCCTCCACTTCTTCCGTCACACGCAGAGGCAAAACCGAAACCTGAAACTGGGAGCACCTGGACAAAATCTTCTTTTGTTTTTTACCGAATGAATATTCCTTCATCCGGAACCGCAGCCAGAAAACGCGGATCCATTCTTTGATAAAAATATAATCGACGGTAAATATCCGCTGGCCCATGCGGTACCAGCCATGGGCCAGATACAGGTCCAATTCTTCCGGAAGCAGGGAAACAGGTGTGCGGAAATTGATCATCAGAAGGTTCAAATATCCGATGTTTTGCCACTATGCAAAATTATTTCAGGGCCAGGTTCCCAAAATTTCAAGTTTATTGGAAAGTGAAATCCCTCCCGGATTACAGCCCGGCTTTCCTTCCGGAATTTCCTGATTCAGCTTTTTAAAATATGCTACCCAGGCAGGATCAAATTCATTGGTTCCCGGCATTTTGTAGGTCATTGGAAACAAAGAGAAGAAAGGAGAATTCCCGTTTGCAGACAAAAACGCATCGTAGATCAGTTCCGAGCAATAGTATTTTCCGTTATCATACAGAAACGCATCGTCGTAGGGAACACCCAGTTTGGAAATCGAAAACGCAATGGCCGCCGGAAGGAGATGCCGGAAGGAGGCACGCAACCGTCCGTGGTAAGCAGGTTTCAAAGAATATTTGAGAAAGACAGGCAACCATGTGAGCTTCACTGCTGAACCAATCGCCTCAATAACAAAGACGGAATCGTGCCGTTCGTACACCATTCCCATGTGACTAAAATGTTGCCCACCATAACTTTGCGTGACCGATTCGATGGCATCGCAAAGTGGGCCGCAATCCAGATCGAGAAACAGAAAATCGCCGGTCTGCAGTTTCTTTTTTTCCTGTGCCGTTGCGTAAAACGACAGTAAAAAGACAGCGAATAAAATGACGGAACGGATCAACACTTAAAAATCGTCTGAGGTGCCTTCCGATTCAAACTCGCCTTCCCAACGGGCCACCACCACCGACGCAAGGCAATTACCCAGAACATTGACAGCAGTTCGGGCCATATCCATAATGGCGTCAACCCCCAGAATTGCGGCAATCGGCCACTCAGGCAAACCGAACGTAGCAGCGGTTCCGGCCAGAATCACAAGTGAAGCACGGGCAACGCCGGCAACGCCTTTACTGGTGAGCATCAGGGTTACAACCATCATAAGTTGTTGACCAATCGTCATCTCCATTCCTGCTGCCTGTGCAACAAAGACAGAGGCCAGAGAAAGATACAAAGTCGTTCCGTCCAGATTAAACGTGTAGCCTGTTGGTAAAACGAAACTCACGATTTTGTCCGGAACCCCGAGTTTGCGCATGTTTTCCAATGCTTTTGGCAAAGCTGATTCCGAACTGGCCGTGGCAAAAGCCAACGTAACCGGTTCGCGTACTGCTTTGAGAAAACGCAGTATCGGCACCCGGGCAATCAAGGCAATGGGAAACAAAATAAACAGGACAAAAACGGCCAGAGCGCCATATAAAGTTGCCACCAGCAGAAAGAGATTCTTCAAAACATCCAGTCCCATAGAAGCTACCGTGTAAGCAACGGCGCCACCCACAGCCAGCGGTGCAAACAACATCACCAGATCGGTAAACTTGAACATCACTTCGGACAGAGATTCTGCAAACCGAAGAATGGGCTGCCGGAATTTCTCTTTGGTTTTGGCAAGTCCGATCGAAAAGAAGAGACAGAAAATGACAATCTGGAGCACTTCGCCGTCGGCTATCGACTTGGCAATATTTTCCGGAAAAATGTGAAGGATGATTTCCGTTGCTGTTTTAGGAGCCAGTTTTGGCATGTCCATCGCCTGGTTGTCCGGTCTCAGAATACCGGAACCGGCATTGCTGAAGTTGATGGCTGCCAATCCAATGAACAAAGCAAATGTGGTGACGATTTCAAAATAAATAAGGGCTTTGAGACCGAGACGCCCCAGTTGTTTCATGTTGCTGTGTCCGGCAATTCCGGTGATCAACGTTCCCAGCAAAAGAGGGGCAATCACGCATTTCACCAGTTTCATGAAGATTTTGGAGAGAATATTCAGGTTTTTGGCAATGTCCGGAAAATCGTAGCCCACCGCCATTCCAATCACCATCGCCACAAAAATCCAATGCGTAAGGCTGGCTTTCCGGATCGCAAACCCGACAGCAACACCGACCACCAGATAACGGAAAGCCATCATCAGAGAAGCATCAATCGACGCCAAACCCGAAAGATTGAGCCAGGCCGCCACGATGTATAATGTACCGATCAGCAAAAGGTATCGTAGCTTCAGCAAAGACAAAACAGATTTCATGACCTAAACAAACAGGATTTTTTTGGTATCAGCCTAGTTCTGCGGAATGATTTGCCGGAATTCCTCAAAATCCACCTGCATCGATCGCTTCACAGGCAGCAACTTTTCGAGCTCAAGCAAACTCACCGGGATTTCAACTTTTGAACGCAACGATTCAGGAAGCACCGGAATAAACTTGGCCGGATGGGCCGTCCCCAGAAAAACACCGACTGCTTCGGAACCTGTCTCCTTTCGATACGAATCGAGTCCCAGAAATCCAATTGCCGCGTGAGGCTCCGACAAATAGCCGAATCGATCAAACATTTCCAGCTCTGCTGCTTCCGTTTCGGGATCAGAAAACGAGTAACTGCGGAACAATTCTTTCACGCCCGACCAACCGCCAAACAAAGCCTCGATTCGTTCAAAGTTGCTCGGGTTGCCTACGTCCATGGCATTGGCCAGTGTGGAAACGGACGGTTTGGGAGAATAGATACCGTCCGCAAGGTATTCGGTAAAAACGCGGTTGGCATTCACCGAAGCGACGAACTGCTCAACAGGCAATCCCATTTTCATGGCAAAGGCGCCGGCACAAACGTTTCCGAAATTGCCGCTGGGTACGGAAAACACCACCTTGGCGCCGGGATTCATTTTCTGAATTTGTCCCCAGGCATAGAAGTAGTACAGACTTTGGGGAATCAGGCGGGCGATGTTGATGCTGTTGGCCGATGTCAATCCTTCTTTTTCAGAAAGTACCCGATCCTGAAAAGCCTGCTTTACCAACGTTTGGCAATCATCAAAACTGCCATCCACTTCCAGAGCCCGGACATTTCCGCCCAGACAGGTGAGCTGCACTTCCTGATATTTGGAGACGCGTCCTTTCGGAAACAGAATGGTTACCCGGATTCCCGGTACGTTGTGAAATCCCATCGCCACCGCACCGCCTGTATCACCAGACGTTGCGACCAAAACATGCAAAGGTTTCTGATCAATCCGATTGAAATGCGACATTACCCGTGACATAAACCGGGCACCAAAATCCTTAAACGCCAGACTGGGTCCGTGAAAAAGTTCCAGGCAATATGTCTGTGTTCCCAGGCGAGTCAACGGTACAGGAAACGAAAAGGCATCCTGACAGATATTCTTGATCACATTTTCTGGAATCTCATCTCCAATCAGGGCTGAAACCACTTCCTCTGCCATATCGGAAAACGACAAATGAGGAAGGCGCTGAAAAAAATCCGCTGGCATAACCGGAAGCTGCTCGGGCATAAAAAGTCCGTTTCCATCGGCCAGGCCCTGAAAGACAGCATGTTGGAAAGTCGATTTCTGAGAAGGTTGTCGGGTATTGTATAGAATCATAATTATCCGCCTGAAACCAGAGAAGCAAGAATACGCGGTCTGGTAATTGTAAAGCGATTGTTTCAGGCTCAAAAGTATTGAAATGAAATCCTAAAAAACGAATCAGCTACGTGCAATTCCAATGGTTTCAGACGAGACCTGATGAATAATCGGGCAGTTCCTTTCCCAACAACCAGACCTCATCTTTGATTTGAAACTTCATTCAACAGAATCACAATCTGAAATCTTAAAATCGTTTCTTTGCATCACCTAATGCATACCAAATGCCAGTTGAGATACACCATAATTCTATTACGCTAAGCGACTTACAAACCATTTTTCAGAAACAGGAGACATTGAGTCTCCATCCCGAAACCCGCAAAATAATCCGGGATTCGAGGGAGTTTCTGGAGAAGAAAATCAAATCTTCGGTGAAGCCGATTTACGGAATCAACACTGGATTCGGCCAGTTGTGCCGGGAAGAAATCAACGAAAACGACCTGGATCTTCTGCAGATAAATCTGGTTCGGTCGCATGCCTGCGGCGTTGGCCTCGTGATTCCGGAACGGATTTCCAGACTGATGATGTTTCTGAAAATCAAGAGCTTCACCACCGGTCATTCGGCCATTACCGAAAGTCTGATGGACAACCTTCTGACTTTCTACAATTCCGGAATGGCGCCGGTTGTGTTTGAGCAAGGATCTCTCGGTGCTTCCGGCGATCTGGTTCCACTGGCACACATGACGCTTCCGGTTCTTGGCGAAGGAGAAGCGTTTGTTAAAGGAGTTCGTATTTCAGGTGCAGAAGCATTGAAAAAGGCAGGACTTAAGGCGTCGGTTCTGAAAGCCAAAGAAGGCCTTGCGATGCTGAACGGCACACAGTTTATGCTGGCGTATGGAATCGATTCTCTTTGGAGGGCGCACAAACTGATGTACAACACCATGGCCATCTGCGCATTGGCCATTGATGCGTTTGATGGAAGGACCGACTTTCTGGACGCCGACATTCATGCGATCCGTCCTCATGCCGGGCAGATCCGGGTTGCAGCCACATTGCTCCGTCATTTAGAAGGCAGTCAGATTGCGTATCAGGAAAAGAACCAGGTGCAGGATCCATATTCATTGCGTTGCCTTCCGCAGGTGCTGGGTGCTTCATGGGATGCATTGCATTATGTGACGGGTGTCCTTGAAACGGAACTCAATTCCATCACCGACAATCCGTTGGTATTTAAAGATGGCGACAAAGTAATTTCAGGTGGAAACTTCCACGGACAACCATTGGCTCTGGCTCTGGATTTTCTGGCGATCGCTATGGCGGAAGTGGCCAATATTACGGAGCGACTTCTTTACAAAATCATTTCCGGCGAGCGGGAATTGCCGGTTTTCCTCACCAAAAATCCCGGACTGGAAAGCGGCTTTATGATTCCGCAATATTCGGCAGCTGCGCTCGTTAGTCAGAACAAACAACTGGCCACACCAGCATCGGTCGACAGTATCGTAAGCAGCAACGGACAGGAAGACCATGTGAGCATGGGTGCCAATGCTGCTGTGAAATGCAATAAGGTGCTGGATAATACAGAATCTGTTTTGGGAATTTTATTACTTGCTTCGGCTCAGGCACTTGAATTCCGACGACCTTTACAGTCGAGTCCGGTTCTGGAAAATCTGATGAAGGATTTCCGCACCCGGGTTTCGTTCCGTCAGGCCGACACCGTTTTCAAAACTGATATGGATGAAGCCACCCGTTTTGTGAAGAATTTTAACCTTGCTGATTACGAATCGTAAACGTCTTTTTTCCTTCACAGCCTTCCTTTGGCTGCTCCTGACTGCCGGTTCTGCATCGGGGCAAGGGGCATGTTTTCATTTTATTGGAGATTCAGTGGGATGTGCTCCATTCCGGGTTGTCGTCAGGTCTTGTGCCGGAGCAACGGCGAATGTGAGCTACCGGTTTAAATGGAAAGATGATGACAGTCTGGATCAATATATTGCGCTGCCTGATGGAAAACTGGATACGTCGTATACCTACTCAGTACCGGGGGTTTACATCATTGATCAGCTTCGAATCGGCGGACAAAACCTCAAACGCACAGTCCGTGTTTTCGATGTGAGAGCAAAACCGGAATTCCGCTGGGAAACTTGTACGGATACATTGATTGTATATTTTACCGACAGTATTTTCCGGACATATGAATTTGATCCGGGAAACGGAGGACCGAAAGTGCCTGTCAACGACAGGTCAGTTCCATTTCGCTACAAATACAATTTCACCGGTTTACAGGCGACATTTCCGTTTTCCATCAAAGGACAGATCCCGTCAACCTGCAACAAAGAAACGGTACCGGACACTGCTACATTGTATAAATCCAATGAGCCACCTGCCGCTGATAGTCTGGTTGGAATTGACACCCTCTCCTATCGTGCCCGTATCAGGACGAGAGCCGATGAGCCTTTCACATACCAGAGAAATGACGGAACCCTGTGGAATGATCTGCTCAGTGGGCAAACACCGAAAGACAACCCCAATCAAACCAATCTGATTACGAATTCGCTTTTCGCTCAAACGAATCAGGTCCGGGTGGCGACACTAAACGGTTGCGAACAAACGATACCCGCACCCGAATGGACCATTTTCTGGCCAACCACCAAACCTGACAACCAGAAAATCAGCCTTAGCTGGCCTCGGATTTCCATTCCCTTTATGACACATTTTCAATTACTTCGAAACGGTGTTTTGCTCAGAAGTTTGTATGGATCCTCTGACACATCCATGATCGACAGCCTGGATCTGGTTTGTGGTCAAACCTATTGTTATCAGTTTCTCACCAAACGATCGGTCTCAGGTCATCCTGGCCAGCTCGTTTATCTCTCACCACCCATTTGTGTGGAAGCCCGGTCGAATCGTCCGCCCGATCCTGTCCAATTTTTGACTACAACGGTTTCCGATTCAGGAATAGTCCTGGATGGCATTGCGTCTCCACTTGCCAAAACCTTTGAAGTGTTGCGGAAAGAGCAAGGGGATGAGGTTTATGAACGAATCTTTTTTGCCGATTCTTTGCCTTTGACAGACTCTCTGGCCGAGTATCAAAACAAGGCCTATTGCTACAAAATCCGTTACCAGGACATTTGTGGTAACAATTCAGTTCTCAGCGATTCCATCTGCCCGATTCTTTTGCGACTAAACACACCAAATGAAACCGACAAAAACTTTCAATGGACGGCACTGGAAGGATGGAAACGAGGTGTCGCCAAATATGAACTGGTCCGGACAACTGTTTCAGATCCACCACTTTCCCTGGATTTGGGAACGGCATTGAGTTACTCAACCCGCCAACGGGATCCCGGCCGTCAGAGAGTAAAGTATCAGATCAGGGCTACTGCTAAAAACGATACTGCATATCCTAAACCCAGTTTGTCCAATCCGGTGATCAACATTCAGGAATCGAAACTGCGGTTTCCCGATGTATTTACACCCAATGAAGATGCGGCAAATGAAACCTTCCGTTGCTATTCGCTTTACATTTCAGGATATCAGCTCAAAATTTTCAATGCCTGGGGAAATGTGGTTTTTGTCAGCAACAAATTATCTGAAGGGTGGGACGGAACCATCGACACCAAACCCGCTGCTTCAGGCCCTTATGCATACTGGGCAACTGGAACAGATGAAGAAGGAAATAAACTTGAAACCCGGGGCTTTTTCAATCTGATGAGGTAAAAAAAATGGCTGAAACGTTCGGTTCCAGCCATTTGATATGTGCGTTTCTGTTAGATTAAAAATCTTCTTCCAATGAGAATTTGTGCTGATCTTTTTCAGACATCACGCCTGCTTTCTGGTATTCTGCCACCCGTTTCTCAAAGAAGTTTGTTTTACCCTGAAGAGAAATCATCTCCATAAAATCAAATGGATTGGATGAATTGTAAATCTTCGGATATCCCAAAGCACCAACCAAACGATCGGCAACAAATTCAATGTATTCGGTCATCAGTTTGGCATTCATTCCAATCAGATTCACTGGCAAAGCATCCGAAACAAACTCCTGTTCAATCACCACTGCATCTTTAATAATCTCATACACACGCTCTTTGCTGATTTTCCCGTTTAAATGCTGGGTGTAAAGCAGACAAGCAAAATCGCAATGCAGGCCTTCATCGCGGGATATCAATTCATTTGAAAAGGTGAGTCCCGGCATTAGTCCCCGCTTCTTTAACCAGAAAATAGAGCAGAAGGAACCCGAAAAGAAAATCCCTTCCACTGCTGCAAAAGCCACAAGGCGCTCTGCAAAATTATCTGACTTAATCCATTTCAATGCCCAGTCTGCCTTTTTCTTCACACAAGGAACGGTTTCAATGGCCTGAAACAAACGCTGCTTTTCCTTAGGATCTTTGATGTAGGTATCGATAAGAAGAGAATAAGTTTCAGCATGAATATTCTCCATCATGATCTGAAAACCATAGAAACATTTGGCTTCCGGGAACTGCACTTCGTTGAAAAAGTTGGCACCCAGATTTTCGTTTACAATGCCGTCTGAAGCAGCGAAAAATGCCAGAACATGTGAAATGAAATGTCGTTCTCCATCGTTGAGACCAGCCCAATCGGAAGCGTCCTGAGCCAGGTCAATTTCTTCTGCGGTCCAGAAACTGGCTTCGGCTTGTTTGTACATCTGCCATATATCACCATGCTGAATCGGAAAAAGGACAAACCTGTTTTTGTTTTCCACCAAAAGTGGTTCTTCATCATTTGAGAATGTACGCATCTGTCTATATGTTTGAATTTCAAAAAGTTAATGATCGAATCAAGGAGGATATAGTTCCATCAGAACCAGAACCACAAATGAAAAACATAAGTGATCAAACCAAAAAATCGATTTTCACCTCAATTCAGACCTGTCTTTTGAAGCGACAAAATTCATAACACTTTTCACCAGAATCATAGAATTTTGACTATCAATTACCTCCGGAAAAATTTGGGTTTCGAAATGGTTCTATTTTCTTATTCTGAAAAATAATCATTGTTCTGTCCTTGCAAATTCTGTACACAAAGAAAAAGCAATGAAAGATCCTGCCGCGAATTCAACCCGGAATATTCATCAGGTTTTTCCTCAATTCAGTTCCCGATTCTCTAGATTTGCACGGTATGGGATTCTTCTCTTTTCTGTTTAAATCAGATTCATCCAAACCCGAGCCTTTGCCATTAAAGGTCGATATGCACAGCCATTTTCTACCTGGGATTGATGACGGGGCACAGAACATAGAAGAAAGCCTCAGGCTGCTCAAAACGTTTGAGGATAGAGGATATGAGAAAATCATCACAACACCTCACATCATTCAGGATCTGTACCAGAATACTCCGGATACCATTCTTCCGGTTCTTGAAAAAGTAAAAGCAGCATTGAAAGAATCGGGGTCAAAACTTCAGATTCATGCAGCAGCAGAGTATTTCATAGATGACCGGTTTATTGAAATGCTGGAAAACGGAGAACAGATCCTCACCCTAAAGGACAATCTGGTTTTAGTGGAAACCAGTTTTTTAAATGAACCTGCCTATCTGCGAGACGTTCTTTTTAAGATGAGACTGAAAGGATACAAACCTGTTTTTGCTCATCCTGAGCGGTATTTGTATCTCCAGACCAAAAAAGAAAAACTGGAAGAACTTTTCGACAGTGGGGTATATCTTCAGATCAACACTATGTCCCTTTGTGGTTATTACGGACCGCAAGCACTCAAATTTGCCGAATGGATGATTGAACAGGGCTTTGTCCATTTCCTCGGCTCGGATTGCCACCGTGTGAAACATCTGGAACCTCTGGAAAAAGCCTACCAATCAAAAGCATACAAGAAACTAAGGGAACTTCCTTTGCTCAACGACAGTCTTCTCTGAGATGAAGGGAATTGAGCACATTTTTTTTGATCTGGACCATACTCTTTGGGACTATGACCGGAATTCAGAAATTGCACTGGATCAATTGTATGACCAGTTTTCTCTTGACTTGGTTGGTATCCCGTCAAAGTCACAGTTTATTTCGATCTTTCACAAAGCCAATCTGACGGTCTGGAATCTGTTTGATGAAAACCGGATGAACCGGGACGAACTGAGAAACAAGCGAATGGAGTTGGTGTATGAAGAATTTGGTATCTCAGAACCACCACCGGAAGGTTTTCATGAAGCCTATTATGCCATTTGCAGCAATGGCAAACATCTAATTCCAGGAACTTTAGAAATATTAAGCTGGCTACAAGGCAGGTATCGCCTTCACATCATCACAAATGGGTTTGAAGATGCGCAACATGAAAAACTTCGGCATTCGAGAATTGCAAATTACTTTGAAACTGTCACAACGTCCGAAAGAGCCGACAGCAAGAAACCGGATCCTGTCTATTTTGAATTTGCATTGTATCAGGCTTCTGCGAACATAGAAAACAGTCTGGTGATCGGCGATGGTTTGAGAACTGACGTAACGGGTGCCCGACGATTTGGTCTGCCTGTAATCTGGTTCAATCCGGAAAATGCCCTTCCTCCTTTCGAAGATCTGGCTTTCATCACAAGGCTGCCAGATCTAAAAACGATGCTGTAGGTTCTGTCCTGAATGAATTCGGTTAATCCTGCATCAACAGGTAGCCTTTGATAAAATCCATCAGATCGCCATCCAGCACAGCCTGTGTATCAGATGTTTCCACACCGGTACGATTGTCTTTCACCAGCTTGTACGGATGCAAAACATAGTTCCGGATCTGAGAGCCAAAGTCAATTCTCTTTTTCGAACTTTCGATCACCGCTTTTTCCTCGTTCCTTCTTTGGACTTCCAGTTGATACAACCGCGATTTCAACATTTGCATGGCTCTCTCACGGTTTCCAAGCTGCGATCTCTCTACCTGACACACCACCACAATTCCGGTTGGAATGTGAGTGAGCTGCACTTTGGTTTCGACCTTGTTCACGTTTTGACCACCGGCACCGCCTGAACGGGAGGTATCCATAACAACGTCGGCAGGGTTCACTTCAATTGTGATGGTATCATCCACCTCAGGATAGGCGAAGACTGAGGCAAAAGAGGTATGGCGCCGGGCATTGGAATCAAACGGAGAAATACGGACCAACCGGTGTACACCGATTTCCGACTTTAGAAAACCATAGGCAAACTGCCCTTCAATTTCCAGAGTGGCCGACTTCAAACCGGCACCGTCGCCTGCCTGGTAGTCAATTTCCTTAACTGAAAATCCCTGCTTCTGAGCCCACATGATGTACATTCGCATCAGCATTTCGGCCCAATCCTGACTTTCGGTACCACCCGCACCGGGGTTGATTTCCAGAATGGCACTCATCTGGTCCTCTTCGCCGGACAGCATCTTTTTAAACTCAAGCTCTTCCAGGGCTTTCAGGACATTCTGATACTCGGCTTCCAGCTCCTCTTCTGGTACCTCGCCCGCAGTGTAGAACTCAAACAAGGTTTCAAGATCATCAATGGATCGCTCAATTGTTTCAAATGCATTTGTCCAGATCTTCAAAGCCTGAAGTTCTTTCACTTTCGACTGTGCTTCTTTGGCATTGTCCCAGAAATCGGGAGTGTGGGTAGCCGTTTCCTTTTCAGCTACCTCTTCTTTTTTCGAATCGTAGTCAAAGATAGCCCCTCAGGTCTGAGAGGCGATTCTGAACTGACTTCAGTTGTTCTGCGTTCATATTAAATTATGGGGCGCAAAATTGCAATTATTTGACCAATGAGGAAAGAAATCTGGAAAATGACCTGTTGACTATGTTGAAAGCACGATGGTTTCATCCGCAAAATTAAATTCGGCAGGATCGTTGCTGGCTACCAGGATCAGCCTGCCTGATTTATTGGATTGAATAAAATTCCAGAAATGATCAACCGATGCGGGATCCAGATTTGATGTAGGTTCATCCAGAATCCAGATGGGCCTTGACTGTGAAAGATTGAGAATAAACTTCGCCTTTTGTTTCATACCAGTTGAGAAAAACCGGACCTGCTTATCTCGTTCCTTCTCCATCCTGAACAATTGAATCAAATCTTCATAAAACTCAGCAGCCGTTGGCTGTTGGTCCATTTGTTTCTGAAATTCAATCAGTTCATTCAAAGTCAGATCCTCAGGAAGTTCCTGGTAAGGCGAAACAAAACCAATGTACTTCCAAACGACATCATTTTCAAGAAGAGAGGTACTGTCATAAAACTGAACGGATCCTTCAATGGGTTGCATGGCACCGGTCACTATTTTCAGGAGTGTACTTTTCCCGGAGCCGTTATGGCCGGTTACAAACGTGACAGCCCCTTCCTTCAGAATAAAATTCAGGTGACGAAACAAAAATATATTCTGGAAGCGATGACCAAGTCCTTTACTTTCGCAGCTCAATTTCATTATGTATGCAGGATTTGTATTCCAGATTTGGGGCATCGTCAGGAAAGGAAGATGTTCATGCTGCCATCCAAAATCTTGACAAAGGAATAGCACCGGGCGCCTTTTGCAAAGTTTTACCGGATATTTTAGGAAAAGATGCAGATTTCCTGAATGTGATGCATGCGGATGGAGCAGGAACAAAATCCATTCTTGCCTATCTGTACTGGAGAGAAACCGGTGATCTGAACGCCTGGAAAGGAATTGCACAGGATGCCATAGTGATGAATCTCGACGATCTGCTTTGTGTGGGGGCTACAACTGATTTTGTGATCACATCAACTTTGGGCCGGAACAAACGCTTGATTCCGGGCGAGGTCGTTAAAGCCATCATAGAAGGAACAGAGGAATTCTGTGAATCCATGCGATCAATAGGAGTCAACATCTATTTCGCAGGTGGAGAAACTGCGGATGTTGGGGATCTTGTAAAAACCGTGATTGTAGATTCCAATATCTCCTGCCGGTTTCCGAAAAAAAATCTCATCACAGCTTCTGCAATTGAGGAAGGAGATGTGATTCTGGGCCTAGCTTCATCAGGAAAGACCTCGTATGAATCAAAGTTGAACTCTGGCATAGCTTCAAACGGTATTACGTTAGCCCGGCATATTCTATTAAATGAAGTCTATTCAGACCAGTTTCCGGAGAGCATTGACGCACATTTTGCTCAATCAGGCGGATACGGAGGACCTTTCCGGTTACTGGATGCGCCGATTAGCGGATTCCAGAATCTTGGTGAGGCTTTACTTTCACCTACCAGAACATTCGCACCAGTTGTGAAGAAACTTCTGGAAGAAACGGACAACAATAAGATTTCAGGATTGATTCACAGCACAGGTGGAGCTCATTCCAAAGTGAAGAATTTCATTGGAAATGTATCGGTTAATAAAACAGTGAACTGGGAAGTGCCGGACGTATTCAGGCTGATTCAGAAAGAAGCGGGTATTGATGATCCCGAACTTTTCAAGACATTTAATTGTGGGGTGAGAATGGAGGTTTATTGCAAACCAGAGGTAGTTGAAAAAATTGAGACTATTTGCCTGGAGTACGCATTACCAGTGTACCGAATTGGCACCGTTACAAAATCAGAAGTTCCGGAGGTTAAAATCCAATCAGGCGATCAAAAATGGAGTTATTAGCCTCCTGAGGAAATACATACACATCTTCATTTTCCTTTTTCATAAGGAATTTTTCACGGGCAAACCGTTCAATGGCATCCGGATTTCCATGGAGGCGGGCTTGTTCAGCAAGAACCATATCAATCCTTTCCTGGTAGTAGGCGATATCTGACTCTGTTTCCCTAAGCTTCATTCGGTTTGAAAACAGACTAATCAGATCATTACCGTCAAAAAATGTAATCCAGATAAGGAATATCGTGGATGTACCCAAATAGAAATTGGTTACAATTTTTCTGGCGATGCGCAAAAGAAGTTGCATGTGGCAAAGGTACGAAGGTCCGCGTTGTAAAAACAAGACAAAAAAAACACCTCCCGGATACCGGAAGGTGTAGTGGAGTCGGAGGGATTCGAACCCACGTCCAGACAAGAGCTCAAAGAAACATCTACATGCTTAGCCTTTCTTAAAGTGCAAGGCAACTTATTTGGTTTTTCCAGGTGGTAATCAGATGCTCACCTGAAATCGGCACCCGATCCAGCATGTGATGATGCCCAGAACCCAAAGCCATGCTGACAACCTTGGAAGGACAAAGGCTACGCTAATCTCCGATTAGGCGGCCAAGGCGTAAGAATATTCGCCGAGTATAGATGAACCGTTTTTGAAGGAACAGAACAAACCTTGCATGCCATTTAGTCAAACCACCCGCTGTCAAAACCAGTCGACCCCAGATGTAGAAGCACAAAGGTCGGCAAAAAGCCGACCTTTGACAATAATAAAAAGAGAATTATTGAAATTACTTGATCTCAACTTCAGCTCCGGCTTCTTCCAAAGATTTTTTCAAACCTTCAGCTTCATCCTTTGCAACACCTTCTTTCAAAGGCTTAGGAGCAGCATCAACCAGATCTTTTGCCTCTTTCAGGCCAAGACCGGTAAGATCTTTCACAAGTTTCACAACATTCAATTTAGAAGCACCAGCGCTTTTCAAGATAACATCGAAAGATGTTTTCTCAGCAGCAGCAGGAGCATCTCCACCAGCAGCAGGACCAGCAACCATTACGGGAGCGGCAGCAGCAGGTTCAATACCATATTCATCCTTAAGGATGGTAGCTAGTTCGTTAACCTCTTTTACAGTAAGGTTTACCAACTGTTCGGCAAGTTTATTAAGATCTGACATTTTTTTTTGTTTACAATTCGATTAACGTTCGGACAAAGTTTTGAGCACTCCAGCAATTTTGGAACCGGAAGCTGTAAGACCAGAAACCACATTCTTCATCGGTGACTGGAGTAATCCAATTACTTCACCGATCAATTCATTCTTGGTTTTCAGAGTCATCAACGTATCCAGTTGATCCGCACCTGAGAAGTACGATTTATCAACAATGGCACCTTTAAAGGCGGGAAGCCCATTGTTAGTTTTTGAAAATTCCTTGATCAGCTTAGCTGGCGCTTTCGGATCTTCAGAAAAAATGATTCCGGTAAATCCCCTCAAAACGGAGGAATTAAAACCTTCATCAACCAACTGATTTCTTTCAAGAGCCTTCTCGATCAGAGAATTCTTTACGACAACATATTCAAAGCCTCTGCGAAAACACTCACGACGAAAGTTGTCAGTTTTTTCTACGGACATTCCGGAACCATCTGCAAAATAGTAGTTTGGCGTAGCTCCGAATTTCCCGGCTAATTCTTCAATTAAAAGTCCTTTTTCTTCTCTAGTCATGATTATAATCCAGGAATAGTGCTTGTATCTATTTTAATTCCAGGGCCCATTGTAGAAGTCAATGTGATTGACTTGAAGTAGGTTCCTTTGGAAGACGATGGCTTCAGTTTGCTGATAACGTTAATCAGTTCCATGGCGTTGTCAGACAATTTATCAGGTGTGAAAGATACTTTCCCGATACTGGTGTGAATGATACCGGTTTTATCAACCTTGAAGTCGATTTTACCAGCCTTCACCTCAGTTACTGCTTTACCAACATCTGTGGTGACAGTACCTGACTTTGGATTTGGCATCAAACCTCTTGGTCCCAATACCTTACCCAAACGACCCACCTTCGCCATAATACTTGGCATAGTGATAATCACATCAATATCGGTCCAACCTCCTTCGATCTTTGCGATGTAGTCGTCAAGACCTACGTGATCGGCTCCGGCTTCTTTCGCCTCTGCTTCCTTATCAGGAGTACAGAGAACCAATACTTTAACGGTTTTTCCAATTCCATGAGGAAGAGCGGCAACGCCACGAACCATCTGATCTGCCTTCCGTGGATCAACACCCAACCGAACATCGATGTCAACAGACGAATCGAATTTGGTAAATGATGCTTTCTTAAGAAGCGCAGCTGCGTCTGTTAGAGAATACTCTTTCGTTATATCGACAACGGCAAGAGCCTTTTTCTGATTTTTTGTAAGCTTTGCCATTGTTAGTTCTCCCAGGGTGCTTTACCAGATATAGTGATTCCCATATTTCTCGCAGTTCCTGCGATAGTTCTCATTGCCGGTTCAACTTCAAATGCATTCAAATCAGGCATTTTAGTTTCCGCAATCGTTTTAACCTGTTCCCAGGTTACTGATCCGATCTTTTTCCGGTTAGGCTCTGCTGAACCGGTTTTTTGTTTCACTGCTTCAAGAAGTAGCACCGCTGCCGGAGGAGTTTTGATGACAAAATCAAACGATTTGTCAGTATAAACAGTGATCACGACGGGAACCACAACACCAGCTTTGTCCTGGGTTCTCGCGTTAAACTGTTTACAAAACTCCATGATGTTCACACCCTTGGAACCAAGAGCAGGTCCAATCGGCGGCGATGGATTCGCAGCGCCTCCCTTAATCTGGAGCTTTACGTAGGTACTTATTTCTTTAGCCATTGCTAATTTTTAACTGTTTGTAATTTTTCTACTTGCGTATAATTCAGCTCAAGTGGTGTGTTCCGACCAAAGATCTTCACCATCACATTCAGCTTCCTCTTTTCATCAAATACTTCTTCAACTGTACCAGTAAATGTGTTGAATGGTCCATCAATAACCTTCACAACCTCACCTTTGATGAATGTGGTTTCAAACCGCATCACATCTTCCTGCGATTCATCTACTCTTCCTAAAATCCGGTTAATTTCAGATTCACGAAGTGGTACAGGTACCTTTTCAATGGAACTCCGGTTTGCACCAAGAAAACCAATTACGCCGGGTACACTTTTAATAGTATGGAATGCCTCACCGTTATTGAGATCTGCATTTACCATAATATAACCAGGAAAAAAGTTCTTCTCACGAATCACCTTCTTGCCATTCCTCAACTCCATTACCTTCTCTGAAGGAATCAGGACCTGAGTAACCACATCTTCGAGCTTCTGACGGATTACCTCCGTGTCGATGTAGTTTTTAACTTTCTTTTCCTGTCCGGCTACTGCCCTGATCACATACCACTTTAGATCCGCCACGTTCTTTGAATTACAGGTTATAAAACACCTTCATTAAAGATTCGAATCCAAAATCCATTACTCCAATGAGCAACGCGAAAATGATGGACGCGACCAACACAAGAATGGTTTGATTATTCAAGTCGCTACCGGAAGGCCAACTGACCTTCGTAACCATCTCCTGATACGAAAGATTAATAAAATTAATTACTCTTTTCATTGTCAATCAAACTTTTGCACGGGTGGTAGGACTTGAACCCACAGCCAACGGTTTTGGAGACCGCTACTCTACCAATTGAGCTACACCCGTTTTTAAAAAAGGACTGCAAAATTAATGCAATCCTTTTACATTATGAAAAAAAAGTTCCGCTTTTGGCGGAACTTTTAAAGACTTATTAGTCAAGGACTTCTGTAACCTGACCAGCACCTACGGTACGTCCACCTTCACGAATCGCGAAACGAAGACCTTTCTCCATAGCCACTTTATTGATCAATCTAACATTAATCGTGATGTTATCACCTGGCATTACCATCTCTACATCCTTTGGAAGAGTGATCTCACCTGTAACGTCAGTAGTTCTCATGTAGAACTGAGGACGGTACTTGTTGAAGAATGGAGTGTGACGTCCACCTTCCTCTTTCGAAAGAACGTAAACTTCAGCTTTGAACTCAGAGTGAGGAGTTACGGAACCTGGCTTACAGATAACCATTCCACGACGAATCTGATCTTTGTCAATACCTCTCAAAAGAAGACCAACGTTATCACCAGCTTCACCACGGTCAAGAATCTTACGGAACATTTCAACCCCTGTTACAACAGACTTAAGGTTTTCAGCTCCCATACCAAGGATATCAACTGCTTCACCAGAGTTGATGATTCCTCTTTCGATACGACCAGTTGCTACTGTACCACGACCTGTGATAGAGAAAACATCTTCAACCGGCATAAGGAAAGGAAGTTCAGTCAAACGAGCTGGGATTGGAATGAAGCTATCTACAGCATCCATCAAAGCATCGATTGTAGTAACCCATTTTGGATCGTCATTCAAACCACCAAGAGCAGACCCTTGGATTACAGGAATGTTGTCACCATCAAATTCATAGAAGCTAAGAAGTTCGCGGATCTCCATTTCAACTAGCTCAAGAAGCTCAGGATCATCCACCATATCAACTTTGTTCATGAAAACAACAAGCTGTGGTACACCAACCTGACGAGCCAAAAGGATGTGCTCACGAGTTTGAGGCATAGGACCATCTGTAGCAGCAACCACAAGAATAGCACCGTCCATCTGCGCAGCACCTGTAACCATGTTCTTCACATAGTCAGCGTGACCCGGACAGTCAACGTGTGCATAGT
>ERZ795056.2396-NODE-2396-length-20820-cov-12.154443_pt1 | contig 20820 bp, 23 predicted proteins | sample MGYA00375140_ERZ795056 | MGnify/ENA primary metagenome ERZ795056 (study PRJEB30185, sample SAMN05720227) | activated sludge metagenome | isolation source: Anaerobic digester | place: USA | collected 2015-03-09 ... | reverse complement strand
AAGGCCTGCTCGAAAGCGAGATGCGCAACCGCCACATGAAGTGGATCACGAATGCGCGCGTGACCAGCGTCGAAGCGGGGACGATGCACGTAGAAGAAGTCGGCGAGGACGGGGTCGTCAAGACGACTCACGCCCTGCCCTTCGCCTTCTCCATGATGCTGCCAGCCTTCCGGGGCGTCTCGGCTATTCGCGGCGTGGAGAATCTCGTCAACCCGCGCGGCTTCGTCCTGATCGACAAGAACCAGCGCAACCCAACCTACCAGAATATCTTCAGTATCGGTGTGACGGTGGCGATCCCGCCCATGGGCAAGACGCCTGTTCCGGTCGGCGTGCCAAAGACGGGCTTCATGATCGAGTCCATGGTGACAGCTACGGCCCATAATATCGGAGCCCTGTTGCGCGGCGAGCCAGCAGATGCCGAAGCTACCTGGAATGCCGTATGCCTCGCCGACTTTGGTGATGGCGGTGTTGTCTTCGTGGCTCAACCGCAGATCCCGCCGCGCAATGTGAACTGGTCCGCCAAGGGTGGCTGGGTTCACATGGCGAAGGCGGGTTTCGAATCCTACTTCATCGGCAAGATCAAGAAGGGTGAAAGCGAGCCGTTCTATGAAAAGCTCGTGATGGACACCCTTGGGATTCACAAACTGAAGGGGTGAGATGATGGGTGTCGCGCTATCTAATCAGGCCGTCTGCATCGCCTGTGGCTCTGCGAACCGCGTGCCGGCCGACAAACCAGCCGCAGCGGCCAAATGTGGGCGATGTGCAGCGCCGCTAGGCCTCGACCGACCAGCGGAAGTCAATGATGCCCAACTTGCGCTTCTTCTTGAAAAATCGACGGGACTGATCCTGGTCGATGTCTGGGCTCCTTGGTGCGGTCCATGTCGCGCCATGGCGCCTCAGTTCGCCACTGCAGCCGGAGCGCTAGCGGGCAAGGCCCGGCTCGTGAAACTGAATGCAGATCAGAGTCAGATGGTCCAAAGTCTCGGCGTGTCCGGCATCCCCGCACTGATCCTGTTTCGCGATGGCCGCATCGTCGATCGCAAGGCGGGTTTGATCAAAGCTGACGCCTTGACCGCGTGGGTTGGCGGTCACCTGACCAACTCAGGCAAACCTGCAATCTGAAGGAGTCTTCCATGTCACTTGATCGCGCTGTCCTCGCTTTCGCAGGACTCGTTGTTTTAACCGGCGTCGCTTTGTCCCTGACCGTTCATCCGCTGTGGATCTGGTTGTCGGCATTTGCCGGGGCGAACATGCTTCAGGCCGCGTTCACGGGCTTTTGTCCCGCCGCGATGATCTTCAAGAAGCTCGGCGTGAAGCCGGGCACAGCATTTCGGTAGTCTTGTAGCCCTTAGTGGCTAGGCCCGCCGTAGAGCTCGCAAAGCACGCCGATGAGGCGCTCTGCAATAGGGTCGGAAAGCCGATAGTAGATCGTCTGGGCTTCCCGGCGTGTGGCAACAAGGCCTTCGGCGCGCATCTTTGCCAGATGCTGAGACAACGCCGATTGCGTGAGATTCACGTGCTGGCCGAGTTGGGTCACAGACATCTCTCCACCGCTCAGCCGGCAGAGAACTGTCAAACGCTGATCATTCGCAAGCAGCTTGAGCAATTGCGCCGCCTCAGCCGCACGCGGCTCAAGCTTGCGCACAGCGGGAACTGCTGCACTCGGCTTGCGACGGGCTGCGGGCATGGGCGACTCCGGAATATCCTGGCCGCTAATTTAGCGACACCTAAAACACATACAAGGCGCAGGATGTAGCAGCCCCTAATTCAGTCTGGCCATTTGATGCGCCGAACTGGAGAACCTGCCCAGTCCGGACCGACTTGGTGGCCCGTAAAGACAATGGCGCGGCGACCTTCCCCAACCCAGCGAGCCAGGTTGACCCTGATGCGCTGAGACAGGTCAACTTCCAGTCCCGCAAATGGCTCATCCAGCAGAAGTAACTCGGGATCGGCGATGAGTGCACGCGCAACTCCGAGCCGGCGCTGCTCTCCGCCTGAGTAAACGGACGCGTCGTCAGAACCCCGACCGACGACGACATCAGTCATGCACACCATAGCAAGCGCAGCGCTGATGGCCTCGTCGCTTGCATCCGGCCGGCCATAGACAAGCTGCTCCCGGAGCGACCCAGGCAGGAACGAGGGAATTTGCGGGGCAATGGCGACGCACGCCAGAACCGACGCAGGCCTGACGGTTTCCTGCTCAATCCCGCCATACGTGAGTGATCCCGCGAAGATCGGTCGCAGCGCCGCGATAGCCTCCAGAACTGTCGATTTTCCCACGCCCGATCTTCCCGAGAGTTCGACAAGATCCCCAGGACCGCATAGCAAGCTCACCGGTCCAACGCGTCGCGCTGAACCGACCCCAACCAGAACCTGATCGAGCTTTAGGGGCAGCGCCGATTGCAGAACGGTGTCTCCGCCGATTGCGGATTTGGCGTCCTGCAGCCGTTCCAAGAGTCGTCTAGCCGATGCGGAAGCCTGCGCGCCAGCATCGAGAACCCTTGCTGCAGCCGATGCCGCCTCGAATGCAGCAAGCGTTGCCAGGGACGCGCCGGCCGCTATCGCTCCGTCTGCATGCATAGCGATGGCCCACGCGATGACGAGCAGCGCCGCCAGCCCCCCCGCGAGACTGATCAACGCCGCCGTGTCGCGAAAAGGCGCCTGCAGCCGGTCCTGCGCCTGCAGCCCAGCGGTGAGCCTGTCGTTTACACCCGTCATCGCCGCGCCGAGAACGCCGGATACGTCCAATTCGATCGCGTTCTCGACAACGCCCGTGACATCGGACCGAAGGGCGCCCTGCTCGGAAGCGAGCGACACGGCCGCCGCTCTGGCGCGACGTAGCAGGAGGTATGGAGCGCCTACACAAGCAACGGCAAAAAGAATGAGGACAGCCATGGATGCGAGCGCTGAAACAGCCGCCACCCAGCCAATGGCGACGAGTACCGCAGCGCCAACGCCAAACGCTGGACTGACGACCCGCAGGAAGCCGCCTTCGACCGCGCCAACATCATCGACGATGACGGCAAGATCGCGTGCCGGCAGCGCTGCCAGGCCCAACTGCGCGCGAGCAATGCGTTCGAACACCAGCGGCCGGATGGCCGCAGACACCTCCAACGTCGCCTCATGCCCGACCAGTTGCTCCGCGTAGCGTGAGGCCACGCGACCGACGGCAATCGTTCGGACGCCGGTGCTCGGATAAAGGTGATTGAATGCGTAGCTGGCGCCGGAGGCGCCAGCCGCCGCAGCCGCTGCGAGAAACCATCCTGAAAGGCCCAGAAGCGCGATGCCGAGCAGCGACGACAGAACAGATAGGGTCAACGCCAGCACGAAGGATCGCGCGGCCGGCCGGCCAAGAAATGTCCATAGCGCAATCATGTCGTAGCCATCTCCCTCGACGGCATACGCACAACCAGGTCGGCTGCCTTCATCACCGCGGCGCTGTGACTGGCGACGATCAGCGTACGCTCCCCAGCCTGAGCGCGGAGGAGGTCAAGCAACTCCGCCTCCGCAGTCGCGTCGAGGTGCGCGGTTGGCTCATCCATCAACCACAGTTTCGCGCCGCGCAGGAGCGCGCGTGCGATCGCAATCCTTTGACGCTCGCCGCCAGACAGGCCCTGCCCACCCCTGCCGATTGGTCGAGACAGCCCACCACTTTCGCCCGATGCCAGATGACTCGCGCCGACGCGCGCGAGCGCATCAAGAAGATTCTGATCGGTGGCCTTGGGCCCGCCAACACGTAGATTTTCAGCGAGGGTCCCTTCGAACAGCCATGGCGACTGTCGGATGTAGGCAACGCTGTCTGCGAGGCTGGCGCCAGGAGGCGCCGATACGCCATCGACGGTGACGACCCCGCCGTTCACCCGCGCCAATCCGAGCAACGCAAGCAGGGCGGAGGTCTTGCCGGAGCCGGACCGACCGCTGAGCACGGTGAGCCGCCCCGGCGCCGCATCAAAGCTGAGTCCTTGAACGACCCGGTTGGAGCCAAACCAGATCGAAACGTTGTCGAATGCAACACGGGGCGGGTGACCTAGTACGGGAAGTCGCTCGCGTGCATCTCCGGTGGCGATGAGCCAGCCCTCCAGAACGGTGCTCGCGGCGACTGCCGCTGCGCGGTCATGATGAAGCGAAGACAAACGTCGGATCGGCGCGAAGAACTCCGGAGCAAGAATCAGCACCATCATGCCTTCTTGAAGCGTCAGAACCTCCCCTGTCTCGAAGGGAAAAAGCCCGAGCAGTTTGAAGCCGACATAAACGGCGATCAGCGCAATCGAGATGGCTGAGAAAAACTCCAGAACTGCCGATGACAGGAAAGCGATGCGCAGCACGCGCATGGTGCCATCTCTGAGCGACTCTGAGGCCGCGCGCACCACTGCCGTCTCGCGTCCGATCGCGCGGAATGCCTTGATCAGGCCAGCGTGTTCCGTGCGTGTCTGGAAGGCGCCCGACAGCGCGTCGAGCGAAGCTTGCTGGGCACTCGCAATCGCGCGCGTCTCACCGATTGTGAGCCAGAGAAATAGCGGCAGCGTAAGAACAGATACCGCAAGCAGCAGCGTCGCCATCCATGACTGCGTTGCTACCGCGATCAGGATGGACACCGGCACAAGAACAGCAAGGCGCGAGCCCGGCGACCACCGACTTGCCCAACCCGACAGCATCGCGGTGCGATCGACGATCTGGCTTACCCGCGCGCCCGGCGCCTCCCCCAGCAGTTGACCAGCACCGCAAGCGATCACGCTCGCAAGAATTTCAGCACGCGCCGCTTCGACAATTCGAAGACCTGCGCGCGCTGCGGCGCGGTCGGAGAGCCACGAGGCGGCCGTACGTCCAAATAGCGCTGCTGCACCCCAGATGAGCCAGCCACCGCCCCACTCCCCATGGACGGCCTCGGCAATGCCGATCGACAGGCTCCACCCGAACCCAATCGTGAAAACGGCTGATGCCAAGCTCAACGCTGAAATTCGGGTGATGTCTGCGCGCGCAGCCGCTGCCCATCTTCGAAGGGCCATCTTGCCGGATGTCGGTCGTTTGGCTTCTGGCCGATCCATAGTGCGCTTCGTCGGTTCAAGGGTGCGGCATTTCGCCAAGTAAAGTTGACCATGCTGTTGCGCGGAATCAAACAGCGCCTGTATCTATATTATAAGTTTCTGATATACGACACAGCAGGCGAACCAGTCGGACGAGGTTCCTATGACACCTGATTTTCTGGTTTCCGATCTGTCCCGCTGGCAGTTCGCGCTCACAGCGCTCTATCACTTCCTGTTCGTTCCACTGACGTTGGGCCTTTCGATGATCCTCGTGATCACCGAAGGCGCGTACGTCATGACAGGGAAGGAAGTCTGGAAGCGAATTACGAAATTCTGGGCCAACCTGTTCGGCATCAACTTCGTGCTGGGCGTCGCGACCGGCATCACCATGGAGTTCCAGTTCGGCACGAACTGGTCCTATTACTCCCAATATGTCGGCGATGTCTTCGGTGCGCCGCTCGCCATCGAAGGGCTGATGGCCTTCTTTCTAGAAGCCACTTTCGTTGGCCTGATGTTTTTCGGTTGGGACAAACTCTCCAGGCCGGCGCACTGGTTCGTCACTTTCCTCGTCGCGATAGGCTCGAATTTCTCGGCGCTGTGGATCCTGATTGCCAATGGCTGGATGCAGAACCCCGTCGGTTCGGCATTCAATCCTGATACGATGCGTATGGAGATCACCAACTTCATGGAGGTGATCTTCAATCCAGTGGCGCAGGCAAAATTCGTTCATACAGTCAGCGCAGGCTATGTGGCGGCTGCCGTATTCGTGCTCGGCATTTCGGCCTGGTACATGCTCAAGAAGCGCCATCTGGGGCTCGCCCGGCGATCAATGGTTGTCGCTGCCTCCTTCGGCCTTCTCTCTGCCCTGTCCGTCGTCGTACTCGGCGACGAGAGCGGCTACACGCTCACAGACAACCAGAAAATGAAGCTCGCAGCTCTTGAGGCAATGTGGGAGACAGAGCCAGCGCCGGCGCCTCTGACACTCTTCGGCATCCCCGATCAGACAGAACGCAAGACGCACTTCGAGGTGCAGGCGCCCGCCCTTCTTGGCCTGATCGCAACCCGCTCGCTCGACAAGGAAGTTGCCGGCATCATTCCGCTCGTGGAGAAGGCCGAGGATCGCATCCAGAACGGCATGCTGGCTTACGATGCCCTGGAACGCATAAAGGCCAATCCGAAGGATACAGCCGCGCGTGCCGACTTCGACCTGCGCAAGGCAGATCTTGGGTTCGCTCTACTTCTCAAACGTTATGTCGACGATCCGCGCACGGCTAGTGAAGAGCAGATTCGCAAAGCAGCATGGGATACCGTTCCGAGCGTACCATCAGCTTTCTTCGCGTTTCGGGCCATGGCGGGGCTTGGCTTTCTGTTCATCGGCATGTTCGCCCTCGCCTTCTACTTCATCAATCTGAAGCGTAACCCGCCCAAATGGTTCCTGCGGGCGGCAGTGCTTGCCATCCCCTTGCCCTGGATCGCGATCGAAGTGGGCTGGTTGCTGGCGGAGACTGGCCGCCAGCCGTGGATCATCGACAGCGTTCTGCCGACCTTCCTCGGCGCGTCCAGCCTGACAGCGAGCCAGATCATCATAACGATGGTCGGGTTCACCCTACTCTATGGCGTGCTGGCGGTGATTGAGGTCAAGCTGATGCTCAAGGCGATCTCGGCCGGGCCGGGCGCGCGCCTCTTCACAAGTCCTTCGGGCGGGGGGCGGCCAGATACGCCTGCACCCGCACTTGCCGCGACGCCGGCCAGCCCGCAATTCGACGAATAGGAGAGCCATATGGAACTCCCTCTGAACTATGAGACCCTGAAGATCATCTGGTGGGGGCTTGTCGGCATTTTGCTGATCGGCTTTGCCGCAACCGATGGCTACGATCTTGGTACAGCCACGCTCCTGCCCTTCATTGCCAGGACGGATCGCGAACGCAGGCTGGTCATCAATGCGATTGCGCCGACATGGGAAGGCCACCAAGTGTGGCTCATCACGGGTGGCGGGGCCCTGTTTGCTGCCTGGCCGTTTGTCTACGCGATCAGCTTCTCGGGCTTCTATCTGGCAATGTTTGTCGTCCTCGCCGCGCTCATCCTTCGGCCCGTCGGCTTCAAGTATCGCTCCAAGCTGGAGAGCCCGAAGTGGCGCAGCAACTGGGACTGGGCGCTGTTTGTCGGTGGCGCGGTTCCGGCGCTGATCTTCGGCGTCGCCCTCGGCAATGTGCTGCAGGGCGTACCCTTCTCGATCGATTCCACCTTACGGGCCAGTTACGAGGGCGGTCTGTTGGGCCTGCTCAACCCATTTGGCCTTCTTGCCGGACTGGTCTCTGTCGCCATGCTGGTCATGCACGGAGCCGCCTATCTTGGAACCAAGATCGAGCACGGCACAGTGCTTGATCGCGCAATCACCGTTGGGCGTTGGGCCGCAATTGCGATGATCGCTCTCTATGCAGTCGCTGGCGTATGGCTGGCCCTGGGTGTTGCGGGATTCCGCATCGACGGGGCTATTGATGCGGGCGGACCCGCAAACCCGCTTCGCAAGGAGGTGTCGATCGCGGTCGGCGCCTGGATGGACAACTATAGCCACTATCCCTGGATGATTGTCGCGCCGGTTCTTGGCTTTGCTGGCGCAGGCCTTGCCTGGCTCATGCTGGGCAAGAGGCCCGGCCTCGCGATTCTGGGATCGGGCCTGTCGATTGCGGGCGTCGTCGGATCGGTCGGCGCGTCGATGTTTCCTTTCATCCTGCCAAGCTCGAAAATGCCTGCCGCCAGCCTGACCGTGTGGGACTCGTCCTCCAGCCACCTCACCCTGTTCATCATGCTGATTGCGATCATCGTCTTTCTGCCAATCGTGCTGCTCTACACCTCGTGGGTGATCAAGGTCCTTTGGGGCCGGGTCACCACGGACGAGGCCAACTCCCCCGGACACTACTGACAGGAGCCAAACGTCATGTGGTTTTTCAGCTGGATCCTGGGCCTCGGGCTCGCCCTCACCTTCGGCATCCTCAATGCGATGTGGAATGAGGTCGACATGGGAAATGCCAACCAGAACGATCTTGAGATCGACTGAAGCGAAACGCATCCGCGTTTCGTAAGACAATGCTGGTCAGGTCGGCGCGATGGCGCGCCAACCCACATACACTGCGACGACGAGCACAAAGCCGGCGAACAGTCGTTGCAGCAGCGCGCGTTGTCCGGCCAGCTTGCGACTGGCCCAGACGCCGATCGCGCCGCCAATCAGGCCGCCTGCGAGCATCCAGCCGGCAATAGGCCAGATCACCAAACCGGAGATCGCATAGTTGATCGCGGTCGTCGCGCCGAACACTGCAACCGCCAGCAAGGACGAGCCAACAGCATTCAGCATCGGCATGCCAGAGCCGAGAATCAGGCCAGGCACGATGAGAAATCCTCCGCCGATCCCGAAGAAGCCCGACGCCAGACCGACGCCAAGCCCAATGGGGATCAGGCGCAGGGCAATCTGCGGCGTCAGGTGAACATCGACAGCTTCGGCGCCACGTCGCGGTCGCCACATGGATACAGCAACTGCAACCATCGCGATCGCGAACAGGAGTGTCAGAGGCTGCGGATCAATCAGCTTGCCGATGGTTGACCCGATCGCAGCTCCGACAATGCCTGATAGTGCGAACGCGATCGCACAGGGCCAACGAACAGAACCGCGCCTTGCATGGCCGATCAGATTTGCCGCGGCGTTAAGCGAAACACCCACGGCGCTCGTCCCAATTGCGATATGCGCATTCGGGACGCCCACGAAATAGAGCAGAAGCGGCACTGCGAGCACCGAGCCGCCTCCCCCCAGCAACCCCAGGAGGAAGCCGACGCCAGAGCCGGAAATCGTCGCCGTGATCGCCTGCCAGTCCAATTGCCAGCTCCTTATGTCGAAGCGCTTGAACGCTCGTGTCTATGCTGATGGCTAGTCCTGTACTGGCGAGGCCTTCCCATCATCCTTACGGTTAGACTGCCGTCAGGAGCGTGTAGCCGTATTCCTGGGCGCGGTTGACTGCGATGACGCCGGCTGGCGCGATATGCGAGTTCGGCACAAGGTTGGCGGCGAACTCCTTGTAGATTGCGTCGGCATCGCCCTTCGTTCTTTGCGCTATGGCGTTGGCCAGGAAGCGCATCGCTGAACCGCACACCGCAAACTGGACATTCTTCTCGACCAGGCTGGAGAGGGTGACGCCGCGGTTCGTCAGCGACATCCCAGCTGCGCTGGAGTTGTAGAGGTTGGTCGCTGGCGCAGACTTCGTGACCGGGTTCTTGAATTCGATGATGTCTGAGAGCGCCTCACCATACTTTGCCCAAATGGCGTCGGTGAAGGCAAACGGCGTTGAAAGATGCCTAAGCACGACAATGATCGCAATGTCCTGCACCTCCAGACCGTAGCCGGTCTTGTTCGCGAGGAAATTGTTGTTCGCGTAAAGCAACGCTGCACCGCCCGCCGGCGGGAAAGCAGAGTCAATGACCACGCGATGTGCGACGTTCGGTGTTTGCATCCACGCATCTTCGGCGTGACGACGGGGCTTAAACGCATTGGTCTGCGCGACTGCTGGCCGTGCGGCTGCAAGGCCCGCACCTACGCTCGCGACAAGCGCCGCGCCCATCCCGAAGCGTGATAGGAAAGAACGGCGCGCCGTCTGAGGCAATTCCTTGGTCATGAGACTTCCCTTTCGTGTGCAGAGCGCTAGCAAGATGCGCCTTCGCGTCCAGTGTCGACAAGATAGCGCGGCGACGCTGCCTCGCGCCGAGCAGCTAAAGCATGTTCAACGGAATCTTGAGGTAGCGCTCACCGTTTTCCTCAGGGGGCGGCAGTTCGCCTGCCCGCATGTTGACCTGAATCGAAGGGAGGATGAGCCGCGGCATGCCCAGCTGGGCGTCACGAGCCCTTCGCATGGCAACGAACTCATCTTCGGTGACGCCGTCATGGACATGGACGTTGCCGGCGCGTTCGGCCGCCACGGTCGTCTCCCAGAGAAACGCCTCGCGCCCGGGCGCCTTGTAGTCATGACAAAGAAAGAGACGCGTTTCTGGCGGAAGGGACAAGACTTTGCGGATTGACCGGAACAGGACGTGTGCGTCTCCACCGGGAAAGTCGGCGCGCGCTGTTCCGTAGTCAGGCATAAAAAGCGTATCACCGACAAAGGCGGCATCGCCGACCACGAATGTCACGCACGCGGGCGTATGCCCCGGCGTATGCATTACCCGGACCTCAAGCCTCCCGATGCTGAACACTTCGCCATCGACAAACTGGTGGTCGAACTGGGACCCGTCACGCGCAAACGTAGCGCTCTCGTTGAAGATGTGTCCGAAGACGACCTGGACCTCGCGAATATGTTCCCCGATGCCGATTCGTCCGCCCAGCCGCTCCTTGAGATATGGCGCCGCCGAGAGGTGATCTGCATGTGCGTGGGTCTCGAGAATCCACTGAACCTTGAGGCCCCTCCCCTCAACGAACGCAACGATATCGTCGGCATTCCTGGTGGACGTACGCCCGGCCGCAGGATCGAAATCGAGCACGGAATCGATGATCGCGCAGGACAGGCTCATCGGGTCGATGACGACGTGGCTCGCTGTGAAGGTCTCATGATCGAAGAAGGTCTTGATCTCTGGATTCATCGAACGTCATTCCTGTTCGTCGGCTACTCGGAGAGTCCGGGGAGGCATTGCCCCCCGGATCAATCCACACGCTAGAGAACCTTCTTGGAGAAATACCAGTCCGTGTAGTCGTAGCCCTCGTCCTTGCGGGCCTCTGCCGCATCGGAAGTCTGCGGCGGGGGAACGATGACAGGCTCGCCGGGCTGCCAGTTCTCCGGCGTGGCCACCTTGTTCGCATCAGCCGTCTGAAGAGCCGCAACAAGCCGAAGGAACTCGTTGATGGAACGGCCATTCGACATCGGATAGTAGACCATCGCCCTGAGGATGCCATTCGGATCTATGACAAAGGTCGCGCGTACGGCTGAGGTGTCACTCGCCCCCGGCATGACCATGCCGTAGGCGTGCGCGACGCGCATCGACAGATCCTCAATGATCGGGAAGCGGATATCGACGCCAAACTTTTCCTTGATCGACCGGACCCAGGCGATGTGCGCGTACTTGCTGTCGATCGACAGTCCGAGCAGTTCCGTGTTGAGCGCCGTAAATTTGTCGTGCGCGCGAGCGAATGCCATGAACTCGGTCGTACAGACGGGCGTAAAGTCGGCCGGGTGCGAGAACAGGATCAACCACTTGCCTTTGTAGTCGGACAGCTTTCGTACGCCGTGCGTGGTCACGGTCTCGAAATCGGGCGCCGCCTCGTTGAGGCGCGGCATTCCGCGCGAGGCGAATGTAACGTCAGTCGTGGCCATCATCGGACTTGCTCCTGAACTGGCTGAACACCAGTTATATGCATATCTTCTTATATGCGCAACTTGCGATTTAGAAGCGTTCAAATTGACGCATGCACAAGCATCGTCCCCGATGGAGGCCCTTCGGAATTCAGTTGAGCAGATGGCCTACTGCGGCCGGATCAGCGCTATCGCGGCGCATCGACAGCCGCAGGCGTCTTTAATTCCTGCATACGGGCGCCGAGCAGGGTGCTGGCGAGACTGAGATTTCCCTCGTGGCAGGCGCTTTCAAAAAGACGCTCAGACGTGCGGGTCAAAGGAAGTTCAACCACCAGAGGTTCGCGAAACAAGGCGGGATCATCCACGCGATAGCGATAGAGGATCACTTCGCTTGAGACTGGAATCAACCATTCCGTGATCCGTGTTTGCGAAGAGATTGGAAAGCCCGCTGCCCCTGGCCCCGAAATCCGGCGGTTCGTGTCATCCGCACGAAAGCCCGTTGTCTCGATCACAAATGTATCGCCTTCCCAACGCGACGCGGACACCCCGCTCCATGATCCTGACGCGCTACTGGAACGGGTGTTGGCGAAAATCCTGGGAGGATCCATCCCCTCCTTGTGGATGACAAAGTGATCCCTGGTCTGGAAGATTTCAAAGAACATCTCGCCCGACATGACACGATAGGGCGCTCTGCCAGCGTCTGCGATACAACGCTCGTTGACGGGGCGCGCCTCAGGACCATCATATCCGTCCGGGCGTTGCTGCAGCCTCGCCTCGCCGGCTGGCGTCAATGCGAGTTGCCCGTTTCTGGGGCTTACAATGGCCGATGTACGCCGCTCGCCATTCACGATGGCGAGCGCGTCTCCGTCAGGCTGAGACGTGCCAGGATCAAATCGCTCTGCCGCAAGACGCTGCTGCATAATGAGATTGAGTAGAGCCGCCTCGCCTTCCGCAGCTACCGACGAAGCTGAAATCCCTGTCGGACGAGCAAAAGGCGTCAATGTGCGCATGGTCCACCGCCCCTGGAGGTCGGGATGCCCGTCAAGAGATCGACTTAGCTGATCCTGAGCCAGGCTGGCCGGAGCAGCCAGCATCAGGCAGGCGGCCAATACAAAGGACTTCTGAAACATCATAGATGCGCCCGGAGCGTCGCGATTGCGTGACCGTCAACTCAGGGATGGATGTATACAAACCCCATGCCTTGCAGCCGCGCCAGTTCCGCAACGCCGCTCGGAACGATGTCGGCTTCTGTCACTCCGTAGACATCGTCGACGGTGAGGTTCATAGCGCGCATCGTATTGCGGCATAGCAGCAGGCGAACCTTCTTCTCGCGCACAGCGTCAATTGCCTTGGCGAGTTCGGGGTCCGTCTTGGCTTGCTGGAATACCTTTACGCCGCCGGAGAAGCTCACAAGCCTGATCTCCACATTGCCCTCGGTGGCGGTGACGTGTGCTCCGATATTGCGAAGCACCCGCAAAAAGTACGCGCGATCATCCGGCAGCCCACCCGAGTTCTGATAAACAACCTTTTGAAACTGATAGTAGCTGTCGCTCGCAGGCGTCGCAGTCACGGCGTCCTTCGTCGCCTGCACGTGCACACAGGCCGAGGCCGTAGTCATCACGACTGCCATGAGAGCGACAAATCTCACAAACGACTGCATGGGCAATACCTCTTCACGACCGGTGAGATTTGTTCAGGGCTCCGTGCCGGGACACTACTCGGCGCATCCGGTTTGTGAAGGGTCGTTGCGACGCGCCAGCGAGCACCCACGTCCGGGCGCCCACCCGACAAATCATAACATGCGCATGTTCTTACTTATCACAATCACGTCACCTGCTCGCGACAAAACTCACTTTGATTCTGTCCTGCTGCGCATCGGCATCTTGTTGCCTTTACATACGCCAGAATGAGAATGGTGTAGTCTGGTCGAGATGCATGCCGGGAGGCTTTTCATGCTTGCGAATTTCAAGCGTCTGTTTCGTGCAGCTGTCGTGGCGAAGATGCGCGCCTTTACGATCATATGCGCGGTCTTTGCCGCCACAGTCACCGGCGCGAGCGCCTATGCTGAACCCACGGACATCGTGGTGCGCGCGATCAGCCGGGACGCAAAATTCATTGGCGACAGTATGGGCGGGGTACGCATCATCCTGCGCGATGCTCAGAGCGGCAAGATTTTGGCAGAGGGCGTCACCAGTGGCGGCACGGGCGATACCAAACGCCTGACGGAAACAGCCAAGCGGCGGGAAGCCCTGGCAACTCCTGAGGCTGCCGCGTTTCGCGCCACGATCGACATCGATCAGCCGCGATTTGTAGAGATGGAAGCTTTCGGTCCGCTCGGTCAGCCACAATCCGCCATCACCGTCACGTCCCAGCAGTGGATACTTCCGGGGAAGCACATTCGGGAGGGAAACGGCTGGATCGTGGAAATGCCCGGATTTGTGGTGGACATTCTGGACCCCGCTGCCGCGAGTACGATCAAGCTCCCGGCTGCTGACATAAAACTCCGGGCCAATGTCGTGATGATGTGCGGGTGCCCAACAAGCCCCGGCGGCCTGTGGGACTCGAACCGGTTCCAGATCACAGCGACGATCGAGCACGACGGGAAACTGTTGCCTGAACGGCCCCTCGCCTACAGCGGAATGACAAGTCAGTACGAGCTGTCGTTTCGCCCAGATTCGACTGGCCTCTACAATGTCGTGGTACAGGCGTATGACCCTACTACTGGAAATACAGGCGTAGACCGGACGTCATTCACTGTGTCGGCCAAGTAGACCCATACAAAACACACTTCGACTTTGTCGCCCGCAATCCTGCGTGAGGTCGCTTCGTGAAGATCAGTCATCAGTTTGGCGTGGCGCTGCTCGCGACTCTCGCGGGATGCATGACCCCAGCGACCCAAGACCCAGAAGAGGTTGCGGCGTCGATCCAGAAAGCCACCGCAGCCGCGGACCTGCTCTTTCAGCGTTTGAGCGGCGAGCTTGCGACAGCTCTGACGAATGGAGGGCCGGCTGCAGCCGTAGCCATTTGCAAGGACCGGGCGCCAGCAATCGCAGCCGAAATCGAGGCGTCGTCAGGCGTCGATATCGAACGAACTGCACTACGTGTTAGAAACCTGGCCAATGCTCCCGACGATTGGAAAAAATGGGCTATGGAATCGTTTCGCACAAGACGCCAAGCTGGCGAAGACTGGTCCGCCATGACCGCTACGCGCATTGATGAGCAACAGATCCGCTGGATGCGGCCAATCCCCCTCGGCGGAATGTGCGTGGCTTGTCACGGCAATGCAGAAGCGATTTCGCCGGAAACCCGCCGCGCCCTTCTGGGAGCGTATCCGGCAGACATGGCGGTTGGTTTCTCAACAGGCGAACTCCGCGGCGCGTTCACAGCACGCGTAACACTGCAACCTGTCGAGTCACCCTAAGCGTACCGGCCTACGGCCAGAGTCGCTAGTGATGTGGCGCGATTCCGCGCGCAATCATCAGATGGTGCGCCTGATGGTGCATGCCTTGCGTCATCACGCCAATGAATCCGAGCGCCCTCAACTTGATGAGTGAGCGATCATCCGGCGCCGTCACCCGCATGCGCGCTCCACCATCAATCGGAATACCTTCGTAGCTCCAGCCGTTCGAGCCGTTCATTGCGCCGGCATGAGCAGTCACCATCCGTTGGATCGATCCAACTACATCATCCTTGCCCGTAACCACAAATGTGACTGTGCGCCCCTGCTCCGTTGCCTGCACCACACTCCGCAGTGTGACGTTGTTCATGTCGACGAGATGGCGTCGCAGGGCTTCGATGTTGACCTTTGACCAGTCGGTGGATGCATCGGCCTCAAGGACACCCACCACCTCCTGGATGGCGGCGAACGCCGCCTCGCCGCCCTGCGCCATCGGCGCTGCCTGCGATCCGTGCATCATCGTACCGTGCTGGGAATGGCCATCCTGAGCGAGCGCCGGGGCCGTGAGCAGAACCGCGGCCAGGACGACTAACGAGAATTTCTGCAAGGGGGTCTCTCCGTAGTCAGGCGAATTGTTTACTTGCATGTTTTCGCACATAGCCGACATGATCAGTATCATGTTCGACTGGATTTCATCATTGCGGCAATCGATCCTGCAATTCGCGGAAGGGCAGTACCTTTTTCATCGCGACGACCCTGTTCGGAATATGCACTTTATTCAAAGTGGGCACGTCTTCTTGCTGCGCCGCAAAAGCAACGGCTCGGCTGTGATTCTCCAGCGAGCGTCTGCGGGCTCCGTTCTGGCTGAGGCGTCGCTCTTCATGGCCTCCTACCATTGCGATGCAATCGTTCAGTCGGCCGCGACGGTGGCCGTAGTTGGACGCGACGTCGTGCAGCAACGCTTCCTCCAAGATCCCGCGTTTGCCAAAACCTGGGCAGATCACCTGGCTAGGGAAATACGACGGACACGGCGACGGGCAGAAATTCTCTCTCTACGGACTGTAGCCGAACGGCTGGACGCATGGCTCGATGATGGAGTTGACCTTCCTGCAAAGGGACAGTGGCGCGATATCGCCGAAGAGATCGGAACAACACCCGAAGCCCTGTACCGTGAGCTCTCGCGTCGTCGTACCCGGTAGCCAAGCGCTCCTCGCACGAGCCTGCGCTGCGCTATCGCGAAACCATCGCATGGGCACCCTTGAAGATCTGCGTGGGGCATTCTCTGCTTGCATTGAGCTTCGCTAAGCGCGCTTGACCGGACACGTGTTGATCCGAAGCAACGCGTAGAGCGGGCACCAGCCGATCAATCCTGTGGCGAGTGGCACGATGCCCAGATAGCCCCAGGGCGTTTGAGGACCGACAAACGCGAGTGACAAGACGCCGATACCCGCAACAATACGGAGGGCGCGGTCGATCGTACCTTCATTGGCTTTCATGATGCATCTCCTTCATCGATCAGGAGCATGCTCGCCTCGGCGCATCGGCGTCTGTAACCAAGTCACGTTCCCGATTGGGTGAGCCGCGACAGGGCGCCGCGGCTGGTGATTTCAACCTGCCCCCGGGCAAGAGAAACAATCCCGTTGCGGGCAAACAGCCCAAGCTGACGGCTAACGGCTTCCCTTGCAGATCCGATTTCCGCCGCCAGCGCTTCATGTGTGACGTGGGCAACATTGTGGGGGCCGGCAAGGCGTAGCAAGGCTGCAGCCAGACGCGCTTCCAGCCCCGTGAAGGCCAGTGTCTCAACCACCTGTTCGTAGTCTTGGAACCGGGCCGCGATCGAGGTCATTACAAGCCGCAGAAATCTTGGGTTCTCTTGTAACAGGGTGTCGAAAGTCTGCGGCGCCAGGAGGAAGGCTTCCACAGGCTCCTCCGTAACCCCTTCAGCCGCATACGCCTTGCCTTCAGAGAGACAGGAAAAGGTCTGAAGGCAGATCTCTCCCGGCCGCACACGATAGAGAACTAGCTCGCGTCCGCTGGCGGAACTCAGCCCCACGCGGATGCAGCCGCTGCGAACGGCGATAAATCCCTTGCAGGCATCATCGGGTCGAAAGAGGACTGTTCCAGGCGGAGCGCGCACGGGAACGCCGCCTGCAACACAAGCGATATCAGCTAGGGTGAGACTCATGACGACCATGTCCCTTGATCAGCGCAAACGCCGATCACGATAGGCTGAAGCGTACGATTGACCAGTCGGTATGGCGACATCGGGCTGGCGCCACACTGGACATTGGCAACGCGCCACCTGTCGGCCCGTCGCCGGCAAGCAGGACTCGCCCGGCGTTCGATCGTTGCGGGTGTCGTCGACCTGCTCTTCGCGTCTAGGTCAGTCGACCACAGTTGCTGGCTGCGCAACAGGCCGAAGCCAGACAAACCCCGGCGACGCGATTGATCTGCGTCAGTTGATACACCAAGTCTTACATTAGGATAATTGCATATTTCTTCTGGTCCTTGGAAAGGAATTTTGCATGTCGATCACCCGCTCTCTCGGTCTTGGTGTTTTCCTTGTAGCGCTAGCGGCCTGCCCGCTTGCCGCTGGCTGCGCATCAATGGTCGCTCCTGCCGCTTATGCCCAGACGCCGCAGGTAGCGCAGAAGCAGGACATCGTCGTCCACCTCGGCAGCTTCACCAACGACTTGCACTCCGCATTCATGGCGTTCTCCCTGGCCACCAACATGCAAAAGCATGGTGCAAGCGTCACCGTCTTCCTGGACCGCGAGGGTGTCCGCCTCGCTGACGTGCGCGAGCGCGGCGACCTGACCTGGGGCGACAGTGGCGGCACATCGGCGGCGATGGCCGAATTCGTACAGGCAGGCGGCAAGGTGGTGGTTTGCCCGCATTGCGCCAGTCTCGCGGGCATCGAGGCCGCCAACATCAGGCCAGGCGCACGGCTGGCTACTCACGAGGAGGTCGCGACGATCTTCCTATCCGCCGACAAGGTCATCGACTTCTGATCGATAACCTTCTCGCGGCCCAGTCCCCCTAACTGAGGGCCTGCGAAAAGGAAGGGGCCGCCGACTTTACGGCGGCCCCTTTTTTGATTCCAATACATATCTGCTGCTTACGCTTGCGCGGCCATTTTCAACATCGCCCCCTCGCCCGCGCTCGAGCAATGGCGACGGCAACCCAACTGTCACTTCCCGCGCACGCCGAAGCGATCTCGACGCTTGTGGAAATGGGAGTGCTGCACGAAATCACCGGTCGCCAGCAGGACCGCGTCTTCCACAATCGCGCTCCTCGCAAGTTCGGCGGTGGAAAACGCTCGCGACGCCGAGAGACCTGCCGCCGTTTGACTTGCATCATATCAGCGGGCGATGCTTGCATTAGAAACACTGCAACTAAAATCACCTGGATGGAAAGGTATCTGACGAATCCGCACCGGCCCCGCCCATGCGATGCGCCATGTAGGTCAGGGCTGACGAAAGCGTAGATGTCACATGTGATGGCGAGCCGAATGATATTAGTATTTACGCATGTATGACGTGCAGAGCAAAAGCCGCGCAAGGCTTCGTACGCTAGCGATCCTGTTGATCGCGGCTGTAGCGCTTCTGCGCGGCGTCATTCCTGCGGGCTTTATGCTCAGTTCTGCCGACACGGTCCTTGGACGCTTCGTCGTCCTGGAGCTGTGCGACGCAAACCAGCAGCCCCATGAAGTAATCAACCTCGATACGGGCGAGACACTTACCTTCACGGATCATGAGAGGCGCAAGCTTCCATCCCAAAGTCCGTCACACTCGCCATGTGTATTTGCTTCTGCGGCCTATCTTGGCGCAGCGCCAACTCCAGCACTCACGCCGCTCCTTCAGACCGATATCGCTCAAGGCCCGGCTTTTGCCACGACCGGTATCGTCCCCGCTCGCGCCTCATCCCCTCCTCCTGCCACCGGCCCACCGCGCCGCGTCTGAACGCTCATCACAACGCTTCAGACACCACAGCCGTACCGCCCTCACGGAGCGCGGCGCAGGAGACGCACATATGAAACTCGCATATCTCGCCAGCGTGGCGACAATTGCAGCCGCCGCACCGGCATTCGCCCAGTCCGCTGCGGACAGTGATCCGCTAAGAGACATCGTCGTTGTTACGGCAGGCAGACAGGCCGTCACCACTGAATCGGCCCGCCCTGACGAGCAGCCCGCGCAAGGCCCCGACGTTACGCAATTGTTGTCAAGAATTCCGGGCGGGGCCAGGGTGGGCAATGGTGCCTTGTCGGGCCAGGCTCAGTATCGCGGCCTGTTCGGAGACCGTTTGAATCTCAGGGTCGATGGTCAGAGCTTTGCGTCGGGCGGACCGAACCTGATGGACCCGACTTTCCACTATGCGCCGGCCACTCTTGTCTCTGAACTGCTGATCGATCGCGGCGTGAGCCCTGTCAGCGACGGACCCGGACTTGCGGGCGGGATGGACGCAATCTTCAAGCGGATCAACTTCGCGACGGGTTCGGAGCCGCGCTATGGCTACGACCTGACCAGTGACGCCCGCAGTGTGGACGAGAGCGTATCGTTCGGCGGAGTGATGGGCGCTTCGACCGACACCTGGCGCATAAACGCCCTCGGCTCATACGAGAGCGGCGATGATACCCGGTTTCCAAGCGGGACAATCGCCGCCTCCGCGTTCGAGCGCGGCGTCTATGGCCTGTCGGCAGGCGTGCGGACGGGGGAGCACGAATTCAGTCTGGACGTGCGCCGCCAGAACACGGGGCCGTCAGGCAATCCGCCGTTTCCGATGGACATGATCTATTTCGACACCGACTTCGCAAAGGCCGGGTACAAGGGGTCATGGGGAGATGTTGGCCTCGTCGCCTCGCTCGGATACGCAGATGTGGCCCACCTGATGGACAATTACTCACTGCGTCCCATTCCAGCAGCTGCACAGCAGCGCGACGCCTTTGCTACAGCGACGACCCGCAGCGCGTCCCTGGCTGCGACGCTTCCAGCGCTGGGCGGCGACATCAGCCTCGGTCTGGATGGCGAGGAAATCGACCGCAACGTGACAATCACAAATCCAACAAACGCGGCTTTCTTCATTCAAAGTCTCCCCGACATCAATCAGCAGAGACAGGGATTGTTTCTGGAGTGGCGCGGGGCCCTTGGCGGGCTAGAGGCCCAGCTGGGTGCGCGCGTGGATCGCCATGAAGCAAGCGCCGGCCTCGCGACGATCGGTGCGGGACTTCCACCGGCCGCCACCGCCCTCCTCAACGCATTCAATGCGAGCAACCGCTCCCTGGACGACACGACGACCGACTTCGTCGCGCGCCTCTGGACGACAGAAGCCGACAACATGGTCTGGCGTTTCACGCTGGCGAGAAAGCAGAAGGTTCCCGGGCACGTCGAGCGCTTCCTCTGGCTTCCAAGCAACACAAGCGGGGGACTTGCAGATGGAAACATCTACATTGGCGCCCGCGACTTGAAGCCAGAAACGGCGTGGATTGCCGAGGCCGGTTTCGACTACAAAGCCGCAGGCGCGTACATTCGCCCAACCGTCTTTGTTCGCCAGGTTGATGACTACGTGCAGGGTGTTCCATTCGATAGCACCCCCGGCGTCCTTGATACGCCGCAGGAGATTATCGCGAACGGCAGCGGCGACCCCACTCCCCTGCGCTTCGCCAATGTCGACGCCTTGCTCTACGGCCTCGATCTTGACGCAGGCATTGCACTTGACGCGTCATGGCGCATCGACGCGGTGCTGAGCATCGTCCGCGGCGAGCGTCGCGATATTGATGACTCTCTCTACCGTGTTGCTCCCCCAAGTCTGACCGCTGGATTGACCTATGAGCCAGGCGTCTGGTCAGCGACGTTCGAAGCCAGGGCCGTTGCAGAACAGGAGAATGTGTCGGCCACAAACTCCGAAGCACCATCAGCTGGTTACGTGGTTCTCAACGCATTCGGGTCGTGGACCGTCCGCGATGGGGTCAGGCTATCGGCGGGCGTCGAGAACCTGCTTGATCACAAGTACGAGGATCATCTCGCCGGCTACAACCGGATCAGTGGATCAGACGTTGCACTTGGATCGCGCCTAC
>ERZ795056.2395-NODE-2395-length-20834-cov-26.646566_pt1 | contig 20834 bp, 15 predicted proteins | sample MGYA00375140_ERZ795056 | MGnify/ENA primary metagenome ERZ795056 (study PRJEB30185, sample SAMN05720227) | activated sludge metagenome | isolation source: Anaerobic digester | place: USA | collected 2015-03-09 ... | reverse complement strand
TTCATGTACTCGCGCGTCTGGTTGTAGGGACACAGCTCGATAAACTCGTCCAAAGAGCGGTCGCCGTTCTTCTTGAGCCAGCGAATCATCGCATTCGGCCCAGCGTTGAAGCTGCCCGCGCCCAGCGCCTCTTGCCCTTTGAACTTCTTGAGCAGGTGGCCGATGTAGTACGCCCCAAACTGGATGTTGCCCTCGGGGTCGTACAGCACGTCGTCGGTGTACGGGCGGCCAATTAGCTTGGCGACGCGGCGACTGGTCGGCGGAATCATCTGCAAAAGCCCAATCGCGTCGGCGTAAGAGACATCGTGCGGGTTATACGCCGACTCTTTTTGCATGATCGAGTACAGGTAGCGCGGCGGATTCTCGCCGGTGGGCGCGTACTTTTCGACCAGCGCGCGGTGGGCCAGCGGATACATCGCCTCCCAAAACGGTCGCGCCGCCGGGACTTGGTGCGGGTCTTTGCGCAGCGCCGCCGAGCCGTGGACCTCGGCCAGAAGGTGCGGACGCTGGAAGCTCTGGGCGCGGTTATACAGGCTGGTCAGAACGGGCAGGGCGCTGCCGCTGCCGTAGCGCTGCATCAGTGCCGACTCCAGCTTGCGCAGCTCCTGGCTGGCTTCAATGTCCAGGCCCACATCGATCATCTCGATCGGGCGCAGAAGCTGCGCATCGGCCAGCACCCGTGGTTCCAGCGGCAGCTTCCAGTCGGGCACTCCTTCGGCAGAGCGCCGCGCCGGGTCGGCAAACAGCGTCACCGCCACGCCTTCTTGCTTCAGCCGTGCCCGCGCCAGCATGCCGTAGTAGGACAGCGGCTGCGCTTCGATCAGGCGCTGCCAGCGCTCGATGGCTTCGGGCTTGCGGCCCATGCGATACAGCGCCATGCCGCCCCAGTAGCTGCCTTTGCCCCCGGTCAGCCCCGAGCGCTTGCTCAGCTGGTCCAGCTCTGGCAGCGACTCGGCGTAGTTGCCCAGCAGAAACTGCGACCAGCCGATGTACCAGCGCGCGTCCTCAGCAAACTGCCCCGAGTAGCGACGCAGCGTCTCTTTCAAGCTCGGGATGGCTTCGCTATAGCGGCCGCGGTTGTAGTCCAGCCAGCCGACGAGAAACGAGGCCTCCGGCGCCCAGTGCGATTTGGGGTGCGCTTCGACCACGGCCTTGTAGCCCTTTTGAGCCTCGTCATCCTGGTCGGCCCGAGACAGCGCGCGGGCGCCATGGAACATCGCCTCGGCTTGCTTCTCGCCGTGCATGCGCTTGGCGACATCGAGCAGCTTCTGGGCCGCCCCCGCGTAGTTTCGGCGCATGCGATAAAAGCTGGTGCCAAGCCAGTACTCGATCTCGTCGCGCAGCGCCGGTCCCAGATCTTTGGGCAGCGTCTGCAGCTCGGCGATCGCCTCCGGCCACTTGCGACTGGCGATCAGGTTGCGAGCGCGCGACAGGTGCTCACTGGCATCCAGTGTCAAGCCAGCGTCTAGCTCATGCAGCCGAGCCAGCGCTTGATCGGCCAGCGGATGTAGTGGCGACTCGACGTACAGCTTGCGCAGCGCCGCGCGGGCCTCGGCATTTTTGTCTGCCAGCAGCGCCAGCTCTGCGAGTCGAAAGCGAACGGTTGCGCCATCGACACTGGGACGAGCTGCGGCCAGCGCCGCGCGATAGCTTGCTTCGGCCAGCTTCTGCTCGGGCTTGCCCAGCCGTCGTGCGCAGTCTGCCGCCCGCGCCCGCGCCTGTCCTGCCAGCGGCGACTCGCTAAGGTTTTCGACCAGGCGCAGGTGAGTAAAGGCGCTCTGCCACAGCTTGCGATCGCTCTGCTCTTCGGCCAGCAGCGCTTCGCTCTCACCCAAAAGATAAAGCGCATAGTCGCGACTCTTGAGCCCTGCCAGCTGGTCTTTGTTCTGCAGCGGCAGCAGCTCAGCGCGAGTGGTGGCATAGTCCCCCGCGCGAAACGCCGTCACCGCTTTTTGATAGTGCAGCAGCGCCGGGGATAGCTTTGGGGCTGGCGCCACTTTTGTGGCTTTGCCAATGCCGCGGGCGGTCGCCAGTTGCTCGGAAATTCCAACGGTTAGCCAGGGCAAAACCCCCAGCAAAAGTCGCTGTATCAAGCGCTGGCGACCGTGCCGTAGCCATCGCTTTTCTTGCTGTAAGGTCTTGCCCACCGCCGCCATCTTACCGCCAGGCGCATGGTCGTCGAAAGTTTGCTGAGCTGCTATCTTGCGATCGATGCCTTCGCCGATTGCTCAAACTGCTCACCAAGCTGTCAATGCTCTGCGCTTACCGGGCTTGCCTATGCGCCCTGCTGCAGGCTGGTTGTCTTTTCAGTTCCTGCTCGGGCTGCTCCCGCCCCTTGTTGCGGTTGGCGGCTGTCACTCGGCGGCCACCGGTCCGCTGGCGCAGCGTCAGCAAGCTCCGATTGCCAGCACTGGACCTTCAGCGGTGGTGGCTGGCGAAAAGCTCGTGCGGCTTTACCTAACCTCCCGCTTGCAGAACGAGCTTGAGCCGTGCGGCTGCTCGTCGGTGTCACTTGGAGATGTCGCTCGGCTCTCAGCGCTGCTGAAGTCAACGCCGGGGGCGCTGCTGCTGGATACTGGCGGTCTGCGCTACTCAGACGAGCCGATCTCAGAAGACAGGCGCGTGCAGGCGCGGCTCAAAGCGGACTTTTTAGAGTCGCTGTACGCCTCATTCGGAGCGATCGTGATGGTGCAACCGGCTGATCTGCGCGGGCCCCAGGGCACAACCGAGCTGGCCAGCACCAAGCGCCTGGTCTCAAACCTGGATGGGCTGCCTGCCGGTAGCTTTGTGACCGAGGAGATTCGTACTCACCAGGGTCTTGCGATTGGCCTTTTGGGGCTGGTCGACGCAGAGGCAAGCTGGCCGCAGGGGCTTGTACCGCGCGAGCCGCTGGCAGCTGCAACGCAGGGTGTGCGGCGACTGCGCGAGCGCGGAGCGCAGGTTGTCATTGCTCTGACCGGGCTGCGGCGCGATCAGGCTCGGCGACTGCTGCGCAAAGTGCCGGGTCTGGATGTGGCGGTGGTGGGCAATGATCGAGAGCTTGTGACGGGGCTAGAGCAAGCAGAGCAGGTGGGGCAGGCGCTGCTGCTTTGTCCGTCGCAAAAAGGCGAGCGAGCGCTGCGGCTGGACTTGCACTTGTCGCCCACCGGTCAGCCAGTGTGGACGCTGGTAAACACCGACCAGCAGCAGCAGCAGCAGGTGGCTGCAGGCAGGCAACGACTGGCGGCTCGGAAAGATCAGCTGGCTGCGCTGCAGGCGGATCGTGCCGCCGATCCGGCGTTTGTGCAGACCACGGCAGATGAGGTGACGCGCCTTCAGGCGGAACTGCAGCGTCTAACCGCACCGCTGACGAGGCCGGAAAGTGGTTATGTGCAAGTGGAGCAAGTGCCGCTCACGCGTAGCCTGCCCCGTGATCCAGTGGTGGCACAGCGCATGGAGGAGCTTGATCGGCAGATTGGTGAGCTCAACCTAAAGGCCAGCGCGGGTCCGCCGCCACCGGCTGCTGCGACGCAGCCGAGCTATATCGGTGTCAGTGGCTGTCAGCGGGGCTGCCACGATGAGGCGGTGGAGTTTTGGCGTACCACCCGTCATGCGCACGCCTGGCAGACGCTGGTGGACGTGAAAAAAGACCTGTCGCTGGACTGCGTGCAATGTCACTCGGTGGGGTTTGATGAGGCCGGGGGCGCAAACCTGTGGACGCTGACGCAGTGGCAGCGGGGGTTACCAGCAGCGGGGAAAAATGGAGCGTCACCCGACCTGCGCAACATTCAGTGCGAGGTCTGTCACGGGCCGGGCTCGCTGCATGTGCGGTCGCCGATGAAGGTGCCGATACCGGTGCCGCGTCCCGTCGAGGGTCGCTGCCGCAGCTGTCACACAGTGGATCACTCCGATACGTTCGCGTTTGCACCCTACCTGCGCGACATTTTGGGCCCAGGTCATGGCGAGGCCAAGCGACTGGAGCTGGGCCCAGGTCCGACGGGCCACGAGCTGCGTAGTGCCGCGCTGCAGAAGCACAGTCAGGGTCACAAGTAGCGCTCGTCTCGCAGTGGTGTAGCTGCATGCGTGCGGATTGCACGTGATGCACTTTTGCTTGGTAGTCACAGCGCCGCATGCACAGTCGGCTGGCTAACAGCTGCCCGAGTGTGGACGGACGCGGCCTGCCTGCTTGGCCATTAGGCGGGTAGAGCGCTGTCGTCCGCGCCGTCATTTCCCATTAAAAATTCACTACTTAGCCGCTGCGGTGATGGATTAGTCGCCAGAGCAATAGAGTGCGCATGCGATTGCATACTATCGATAAGTGCTGAGAATGATTGATGATTCTATTGGTGTTGTTTCTTGGCAATTTTGCAGATTGCGACGCCATATTGATTAGTGATTTCGCATGGTTATAGATGAAAAATACTCTGCATTAGTTGTGTAAGATATGAGCTTCTGCGGGCAGATGTCTTGGCAATGAAGTATTTGCCGACATGCATGACAAGGTGGGCTGGGTCAGGCTTAGGTGGGGGGCAGTTTTTGCAGATTTTTCTGTCGGAAAGTGGTTGGCATCAGGTGGTAAGTGCTGGATTTTTCAAGTGAAAACTTATAGATCTTGGCGGTGGTTGTGTCGATTGGATCTCTATGCGTATTACCTGGTGCGCTGTCGTCAATAAACCTCTGTTGACAGAAACTGTGCCGGTCCGCTAACGTAGGCTATCCCTGTGCTGCAACTATCTACCAGCAACCTCGCACAGTACTGCGGCCTTGCTGCAGTGTTAGTGGGTAGGCCATGAACGCCGGCCAGTACCACATTATTAAAGAAACTTCCCAATCTATTGGGGAGTTACTCAAAGAACAATATAAGCAAATCGGCTACAAGCGCGTACACCTTGTAGTCGCTGCGCCAAAACAGGAAAACATCGAGGGCAAGATTCCCGCCGTCTCGATCTACCTGTACAACATCACCCTCGACGAAGAGGGTATCTCCAATAACCGCACCGGTCAGTACATCGACGAAGAAGTCGGTCCCGACGGGCAGGTGCGGGAAGTGGCGCGCGACATGCCGATGTGGCTGCGCCTGGACTACTTGATCTCGTGCTGGGCGCAGACGCCCGAAGAGGAGCAGCTGCTCCTGGGCGCGACGATCAAGACGTTCATGGAGAACCCAACGATCAGGGGGCCGCAGCTAAAGGGCGAGTCATTCGAGCCGGATGACTATTTGCCGCTTTTGCTCTCGCAGAAGCTCGACGAGACCGTGCTGTCGCGGTTCTGGTCCAGCTTGAATCAGCCGCTGAAGCCGGCGGTGCAGTGCTGGACCACGATCCCGCTGTACCCGACGACGGCTCGCGCGATTACCCGCGTTCGCGAGCGCGAAGTTCGATTTTTCGATTTGGACAAGCTCAACCGTCTCCGTCAGTAAAACGGCGAAGACGGTTGATACGCAACTATCGCCAGGCAGTACCGATAACTTTCGCGAGATCACTTGGACCGACGCGAGAGGCCAGCCTGGAGATGAACACTCGCTACCACATGAGCAAGGAGAGGCAGCATGGCCACTAGTTACCTTTCGCCGGGCGTCTACGTCGAAGAAGTTGATCGCGGTTCCAAGCCGATTGAGGCTGTTGGCACCAACACCGTCGGGTTCATCGGTGAGTCGATGATGGGTCCGGTGAATCAGGCAGTCCTTATCACCAACTGGACGCAGTTCGTGAAGACCTACGGCGACTTTACCCAGTCGACGTTTATGTCCCACGCGATCTACGGCTTCTTCAACAACGGCGGTTCGCGCTGCTACGTCGTCAATGTTGGCGCTCCAGCCAATCTTGACCTGAGCCCCGCTGACAAGGCCGCTGCTGCTGACAAGGCTGCTGCTACCGCTGCTCCCGGTGGTCCTTCGACTGGCAAGGTTGATAACGACGCGCGCTACATCGGCAAGGACAACGGTCCTGGCGCTCGCACGGGTCTAAAGTGCTTCGAGGAGATCGACGAGATCTCCATCATCGCCGCTCCGGGCATCATCTCCCCGGCGGTGCAGGATGCGCTGCTCACCCACTGTGAGACCCGCAAGGATCGCTTCGCGATTCTCGACAGCTCCGAGACCGTTCAGGGCGGCGTGGACAAGCTGGTTCGTCCCCGTGACTCCAAGTACGGCGCGTTCTACTTCCCTTGGATCCAGGTCTATGACCCAGAGCGCGGCAACGTCTTCATTCCGCCCTCGGGCCACGTCGCTGGCGTCTACGCTCGCACGGACAGCGAGCGCGGTGTCCACAAGGCTCCGGCCAACGAGATCGTTCGCGGCGCCCTCGGCCTGCGCTACCAGATCTCCCGTGGCGAGCAGGACATCCTAAACCCACGCGGCATCAACTGTATCCGCCTCATGCAGGGCGGCGGCATCCGTATCTGGGGTGCCCGTACCCTGTCGAGCGACCCCTCGTGGCGCTACATCAACGTTCGTCGTCTCTTCATCATGGTTGAGACCTCGATCGAGCGCGCTACCCAGTGGGTTGTTTTCGAGCCCAACGACTTCCGCCTGTGGAAGCGTGTAACTCGTACGATTTCGTCCTTCCTCACGCTGATCTGGCGCCAGGGCGCGCTGATGGGCGAGACGCCTGAAAAAGCGTTCTACGTCAAGTGTGACGAAGAGACCAACCCCCCCGAAGTCATCGACGTTGGTCAGTTGATCGTCGAAATCGGTCTGGCTCCCGTAAAGCCTGCCGAGTTCGTCATCTTCCGGATCGGTCAGATGCCTGCCGGCGGTGGGGTTTCGGAATAATTCCGTAAACGGCGGTGGCAACCCCGGTTCAAGTCGGGCCGGGGCCCGCCGCTCTCACTTTGGGAGGCTATTATGGCTATCGCACGTAACAATCGTGGCTTTGCCGTTGGTAAGTATGGCATCGAGCTCCAGCACACCATGGCTGGCTGGGTCAAAGAAGTTGATGGCGGTCACGCGACAGCCGAAGTTGTAACCGAGAAGATCGGCTCCGATCACCTCGCCAAGAAGCACCTGGGCACCCTCAAGTACGAGGAAGTGACCTTCAAGGCCGGCGCTGGTATGTCTGCGCAGGTCTATGAGTGGATCAAGACCGGCTTTAACCAGACCTCGCACTCGCGTGGTCGTGAAGACGGCGCGATTCTGTTTGCCGACTACGATCAGGTTGAGACCAGCCGTCTGACCTGGACCCACGGCATCATCACCGAGTTTGGTATGCCAGCCCTCGATGCATCGTCCAAGGACGCTGCTTTGATGACTGTCAAGTTCCGCCCGGAGACCACCCGCAAGACCTTCAGTGCGGGCGCCAAGGTCACTTTCCCGTCTGACTCGGCCAAGCAGAAGAAGTGGCTGCCCTCTAACTTCCGCATCCGTATCGACGGCTGTGAGCAGGGCTGCATGAAGGTCAACAAGATCGAAGCGTTGACCATCAAGCAGAAAATCACCGAGAACGCCATCGGTGAGCAGCGTGACTACGAAGTTGAGGCCTCGAGCGTGGAAGTGCCCAACCTCGTTATCACCCTGGCAGAGTCGCATGCTGATGAGTTCTACCGTTGGCACGAGATGTTCGTGATCAAGGGCCAGAACGGCGAAGACCAAGAGAAGGGCGGTACTCTTGAGTACCTGACCCCAGACCTGGCGACCGTGCTGTTCACGCTGCACTTCTCGCACCTGGGCGTGTTCAAGGTTTCGCCTGACAAGGTTGAAGCCGGTGGCGAGCCAATCCGCCGCGTCAAGGTTGAGATGTACTGCGAAGACATCCAGTTTGACTTCAGCGGTGCCGCAATCTACGGAGGCCGCTAACACTGAGATCGCCTGCTAAAAACCAATATTAATCTATTGGCCAAAGAGGGCGATTAAAGTGAAGCAGTTGTAGAGCAGGCGGCTGAGGATTCCTCGGCCGCCTGTTTTTGTTTCTAGGTGAATCATTTGTAGAAGTTGAGGTTGATCGTGGCCAATCCAAAGCGCGCTTATATTGGAAACAAATTCTGCCTTGAATTGCAGAACACACTGTCGGGATGGCTCTACAACGCCGAAGGTGGACAGGCCCAAACTGAGAGCGTGAACGAGCGTGTCGCCGGCGGTCACCCCGTGCGCAAGCACCCTGGCAATGTCAAAGTCAATGAAATATCAGTGACTTGCGGGACTGGCATGTCCTCGCAATTTTACGAATGGCTCAAAAAGAGCCTTGAATATAATCATGAGCGCAAAGAAGGCGCCGTCATTACTTGTGATTATGACTTTAAGGAAGTAGCGCGTCAGACGTTTTATCAGACGCTGATTAGCGAAGTCGGTCTGCCGGGGCTGGATGCAACCAGTCGCGATGCCGCCAAGTTCAACCTGAAGTTTTCGCCTGAGTACACCGAGATGAAGTACAACGGCGGCGGCACCATGCGCGGCGCGACCGATCAGGCGCGGCAGAAGCTGTGGACGGCGTCGAACTTCCGACTGCAGATTGATGGCATGGACTGCAAGCGTATTTATAAAATTGAGCCGATTGTTATTAAGCAGAATATTGTTGATAACACCATTGGCGAGCGACTCATCTTCGAGAAAGAGCCAGCGCAGATTGATTTCCCCAATCTCGTAATCACTATTCCCGAAGTTGATATCGAGCCCTGGTATAAGTGGCACGAAGACTTTGTCGTGCGAGGTAAGAGCGCTCCCGCCAATGAGAAAGGTGGCAGCTTAGACTACCTTGCCAGTGATATGCACACAGAGCTGTTCAATCTTTCCTTTGAAAATCTCGGTATCATCAAGTTTACACCTGATAAACTTGACTCCGGCAGTGACAAGCTGCGTTACGTCAAAGTTGAGATGTATTGTGAGAGTATGAAGTTTAAGTACTCGCCCAACGCAACCTGGCAATAGGAATTCGCATGGCATTCAAGACAGAGTTTCCGTTCACCCTCCCCAAAGGCTATATCGACAGCGATGGCAACCTGCATCGCACTGGCGTGATGCGCCTAGCCACGGCCAAAGACGAGATCGTCCCGCTGCAGGACTATCGCGTACAGAACAACCGGGCTTATTTGGTGATCGTCCTGCTCAGCCGTGTCATCAGCAAGCTCGGAGACTTGCCGATGGTCGACACCGAGGTCATCGAGAACCTGTTCTCGACCGATCTTGCGTACCTGCAGGAGTTTTACCGTCGCATCAACGAAGAAGGCGCGCCCCGCGTCCACGCCAAGTGCCCCTCGTGCCAGCATGAGTTCGATATTGACTTGCTCGGGGGAGGTGATGGTCGCGTAGTCGGCCAGGGGGGATAGCGAGCTACCCCCTGGAGCAGCTGTACCAGGAGGTAGCCTACATCGCGTATCACTTCCACTGGCCGCTCGACGATATCCTGGATATGGAGCACGACGAGCGGCACATCTGGCTGCGTGAGATTGCCCGCATCAATCGCGAGATCAACGACGCCCGCAAGCGCGGCTAATCGCAAATCGTAACGCCGTCATTCCCAAAAATTGCAGTCCAAACACCTTGGTAAGTAGCCGGCGCTACAGCTGAGGTGTTTGCCTATTTGTACCTACCTATACGCACCGCTGACCTGGCTTCGGCATGGTATCTGCCGGACTGGCAACCAATCAAAGCCGCTGCCGATAAGTACAAAAAAGTGCAAGACACGGCGCGGGCTTAGCTGCGGCAATTTTCCTCTGTAGCTGCTGGCCCTCCAAGAGTAAAATATAGTGACCCGCTCAGCTACAGGCGCTTGGCAGATCGCTTGTGGTGTGCCGCTGCGCAGGGATTGGGTAGAGCTCTGCTCAAACAGAACGGTATCGACATATTTGATTTGTTTATAAAGATAAATTCAGAATTCAATCGATAAACGGGCAAAGAAGTATAAGCAAAAAGAGTAGAAGACAACCCGCTTTACGGCGCTGCAGAGGAACTTCGTAATGGCCCTTTCTCGCGAGATCAGACCGCCTGGCGTATATCATGTTGGCTCATCGTCTCGTCTTAGCCCACTGACGGTTGCGGATACGCACATCGCGGGCTTTGTCGGTATCGCGAACAAAGGACCGCTGGACACCCCGCGCCTGCTGCAGAGCTGGGCCGAGTTCGTCGAGACCTATGGTGCAACCAGCGAAGGACACCTGGCGCGCGCCGTCGAGGGCTTCTTTCTAAACGGCGGCAAGTACTGCTACGTGGTGCGGGTGGCGCGGCGGCCCAAAGAGGGCGAGTCGTATCAGCCACATCATGCAGTGCCAGCGACGCGCTTTATCAAGGACAGCTGGGACAAAGACACGCTGCTGGTCTACGCGCAGAGCGAGGGACGCTGGGGCAACAGCATCTGGGTGCGCACCACGCGGTCCACGGGCGCCAAGACGCTGCTGACGCTGGACCTGCCGGTCGGAGCGGGCACGGCGCGGGTGACCTCGACGCGGGGCATCGAGCGCGGCTCGCTGGTGCGAGTCTTTGATCGCGATAGCAGCAACTATGTGGTTGTCACCGACGTGGATGACAAAGAAAAGACGCTAAGCTGGGGCACCGACACGCCGATCGTGCGTCGCTATGCCGCCGCTGCGCCGACCTACGTCGAGGTCATCGAGTTTGAGATCTACGCCTCGCTGCGCGATCGCCGCGAGGTCTTCCGTCACCTGCAGATGAGTCCTTTGTCGCGACGGTATGCGCCCCGCGTCGTCAACGATGAGTCGCAGCTGATTCGTCTGGATGACCTGGCCTCAAGCTCGCCGCTGCCGAATAACCTGCCGATGGAAGCGGCGCTGGACAAGCTGACCGGCGGGCGCGACGGCACCGAGAACATGGTCGCCGAGGACTTTATCGGCTGGGACCACGGCATGGAGGACCGTCGCGGCCTGTGGGCGCTGGCCAACGTCGACGAGGTCGGCCTGGTGATGTGCCCCGACGCGATGCTGGCCTACAGCCGGATGTCGATTCCCGAGGCGCGCATCTTTGTCCAGCGCATCCACGACGCAATGATGGATATGTGCGAGCTGACCCAGGACCGCTTTGCCATCCTGGATCTGCCCGACACCCGCGACATCGAGGAGATCCGCCGCCTGCGTCAGCGCCGCGACAGCAACTTTGCCGCATATTATTTTCCGTGGCTGGTCGTGCCCGGCTCAAACGACAAGACCTACAAGCAGCCACCGTCGGGACACGTCGCTGGTGTGTACGCGCGGACCGAGATGCAGCACGGCGTCCACAAAGCTCCTGCCAACGAGCAGCTGTTCGGTCTGACGCAACTTACGCTCCCGCTGTCCGATGATCACGTGGGGCAGTTGAACTCTGAGGGCATCAACACGATTCGCTCCTTCACCGGTCGCGGCATCCGCATCTGGGGTGCGCGCACGGCAAGCAACGAGTCGGACTGGCGTTACCTGAATGTGCGGCGGCTTTTTATCATGCTGCGACGGGCGATCGAAAATGGCACGCAGTGGATTGCGTTTGAGCCCAATACCCGTGACACCTGGTCGCTAATTGAGCGAGAGATATCGCTGTTCTTAAACGATTTATACACAAAGGGTTACTTCGCAGGCAGCAGTCCACAAGATTCATATATTGTGAAATGCGATGGTGAAGTGAACTCGCCAGAGATTGTTGATTCGGGGCGATTGATAACAGAAATCCGGGTCGCACCGGCACTGCCAGCAGAGTTTATCTATTTCACAATAGAGCAACAAATGGCAGAGCGTACGAATCGCGTAGAGTAAAGAGGAAATACCATGGCGGACAGGCGCGAAGCATTCGGCGTTTACCACTTTGCAGTTGAGATTGATGGCGTCCAAGAAGCGTATTTTCGCTCTTGTGGCGGCCTGAAATCAGAGGCTGAAGTGGTTCCCATGCAAGAGGGCGGTCTGAATACGACCGAGCACAAGCTGATCGGTCGCACCAAGTTTCCGAACTTGGTGCTAAAGCAGGGATTTGCCGACGCGATGCTGTGGGAAAAGCGGCTGACCTTTGTGAATGATGATCCGGGTACGCCGATTCGGCGATTTAACGGAACCATTATTCAATACGGGCCGGGTGGCAAGCGCGCTCATAGCTGGCAGTTTAGCCGCGCCTGGATCTGTAAGTGGGAAGGTCCCGAGTTTGACGCGACTAAGAACGAAATCTCGATTGAGTCAATTGAGATTGCGCATGAAGGATTGACGTATAAGGCAGGTGGATAACAATGTCGTCGCAGAAAGGCACGCCTTCTGCTCCGTATACACCGGGAGCTGCCGCTGCTTCAGAGCGCATGCTGTCGTCGGTGCTCGGGCGGACTTTGGGCACGCAGCTGTCACCGATTGGGCGAGCGCTGAGCTTTGCCGATCGCGTCGTCGGCGGCATTGTGCAAGACGCCGAGCCTGCAACTGAGCGTCGTGGCGCCATGCAACGGCTGTTTCCGCAGCCGGTGTTTGAGCCTGCGGGTGCTCCGGCGCAGTCTGAAGCAGCGACGGCAAGTGAGTCGGGCAGTGAGGCCAGCGTCGGCACCCGTCGCGCAGCGCCAACGCAGGTGCTTGCGATTCCGTCCGCCGCGTCGAGTGAGTCGCGTCGCAATCCTGCGGATTTACGGCTTCCTGCCGCGCTGCGTCCGGCGATGACGCTAAGCAGCAGCGAGAGAATGTTTGGCTCTGCGGCTGGCGATGCGCGAGATGCCAGTGCGATCGCCAGTCCGGGGCCGCTGCTGTCGGCTGCGTGGGAAGCTCCGGCGCTGAGCCGTGCGGCACTTTCCACCACCCAGACGAGCGATGCCGCCCCGGGTCCGCTGTGGAATCGACTGCCGAAGCTGGATCTGGCCCCAGTGATTGCTGCCGTCGAGGCGGACCTTGGAGTGCGTAGCTCTAGTCCGGCTGCGGCTGCGACCTCTGCTGGTCCTGGCGAGCAGGCCCGCGAGCGACCCCGCATGACACTGCTTCGGGACGGCGACGAGGCTGCAAGCAGGCCACAGAGCGACGGCAAAGCGTATCAGGCGGCGATGGATGCCTCTAATAAGCTGATAGATGCGCTGCGGGCGCATGCGGCGGCGCACAGCAGTGCCAACGATGATCGTATCTCGTTAGGCGATTTAACGCTGATTGCACATGCGGATAGTAAGCAGCAGATGGCCGCTGCTACCTCGCATGCGAGCAATGCGCCTAAGTTGCAACAAATCGAATCACCACTGGGTCAATTGGCGCATCCCAAAGTTGTAGAAGATCGCAAGGCTCTCCATAACAAGATGAAGGCATGTGCCAAGCTGGTTATGGAAGACTTGGAAAAGGCGCAAAAGTTAGCGAAAGAAAGGTTTGGAGCCTATGGCTGAGTTAGTTAAAGCAAAACTAATGGATCACGACGGCCTCGGGGTCAATCTCGACGTGTGCTTCAATCCCAAGGAATTCTCCGTCGAAAAGCAGGTGCAGTGGACCCAGAAGGAAGGCTCGATGAGCGACGAGCCGCCCGAGGAGTTTAGCAAGCCGACCCCGGCGACGCTGAACGTGACGCTGCACTTTGATACTTATGAGCAAAAGACCTCGGTGGTTGGCGCATATACGGGCCAAGTCGAGAAACTGGCACATATTATTAGCTCATCAAAGAAGCGACCACCACTATGCTCATTTATTTGGGGCAAGTTTGTGTTTAAAGGCGTCGTTGAGTCTTTGTCGCAAAAGTTCACGATGTTTCTCTCTGATGGCACACCGGTTCGTTGCGAGTGTACGCTGAAGATGAAGCGTGCCAGCCAGGCAGCTACCGGTAAGCAAGGCGGTTAATCCATGGGCGCGCGAATCTCATTCGGCGAACCAATCGTCATTGTTGATGGCAAGAAGATCGACAGCAATCATATCGCCAGCCTCGAAGTCCTAAAGGACATCGATCAGCCCGATATGGCAGCGATCTCTTTGTCAAACTTCGGCGACGGTGGAGGTGGCGGCGGCGGTGCTGGTGGCGGGCTGCTCTCGTCGATCATGGACATGATCGGCTCCGGCGGCGTCGAGGGTAAGCGCTTCTCTGCGCAGTTTAAGCCGGGCGCCGACCTCGTCGTCAAAGTCAAGGTCGAGGGCGACGGCGAAGAGGAGATCTTCAAGGGGCAAGTGACGGGCTTTCACCCCTCGTTTGATACCCACCTGCCGGTGTCGGTCAACGTGCGGGGCATGAATGCCATGCACAAGCTGACGCGGGAGCGGAAGACGCGCACTTTTGTAAACCGCACCGACAAGCAGATCGTCGAGCAGATCGTCAGCGAAAATGGCTTGTCGGTAGACTTTGGCCGTGAGCCGCCGACGCTGCTACATGAGCACATGCACCAGCCGAACATGACCGATCTGGAGTTTTTGCGGCTGCGAGCGGCGCGGACGTGTCGCGAAACCTATGTGAAGGACAAGACCTTCTACTTCCGCAAGCGCCAGAAGGACGAAGGGCCGGTTGCGACGCTGACCTACACCAACGAAGGCGTGGAGAGCTCGTCGGCCAACGACTCTGCCGGTGGCGCACTGGAGAGCTTTACGCCTGAGCAGTCCTCGTCAGGCCAGGCGGAAAAAGTGACCGTCCATGGCTGGGATCCCAACGGCACGACTCGGCAGGCGCAGATGCTGACGGGTATTGCTAGTGCGGGTGCTTCGTCGCTGGGTTCCGAGGGTGGCGGCAGTGCATTTGGCGATAGCCCAGATGTGCATATCTTCGATATCCCGGTACGCAGCAAAGAGGAAGCAGACTTACTCGCCAAGTCTGTATTGGAAGAGCGGAATATGAACTTTATCCAAGCCGAAGCTGTGTGCTTGGGAAATGCCAAAATAGAGCCCGGTAAGACCGTAAAGATCAATACCGCAGATTCGCGATTTACCGGGAAGTACTATGTGGCTGGCGTTCACTTCTCGTTCTCGCATAGCTCCTCGGGCCTGGGCGGCGGCAAGGGCATGGGCGGCTTTAAGGGTCACCTAAAGCTCAAACGCGACGCCGGTAAATAATACAGAGACCTTAACCAGCGGGGGTATCGCCTTCGCTGGTTTTTCTTTGTGTATTAGCTGGCTCGATTACCATGCTAGCCTTACGACATCCGCTCCCGTCAGCGCTTTTCAAGTTATCTCAAACCACTAAATCACAGCGAAATGTCAGCTGTCGCCTTGCCATACAGTGGCTTATTGGCACAACGAAGTTCGCTTTTGCGGATTAGTAAAGATACGAGCGAAGGCGCAGAGGTAGGGCGTGGCGGCTTAGTGATGAATCGAGTCGAACATGCGGTTTAGGCGGACGGAGCTGCGCTCTCCGGCGGACCACCAGATGAACCAGGCTTTGCCCTTGATGTTTTCGTACGGGACAAAGCCCCAGTAGCGGCTGTCGTGGCTGTTGTCGCGGTTATCGCCCATGACGAAGACGCGATCGGGTGGCACCGTCCAGCTTTGGGTGCAGACCCCAAGCTGGGGGGGCGTGACCGTGTTTTGCACGGTGATGTAGGACTCGTTGCCGTTCCACTCGCGGTAGGCGATGCAGCTGACTTTGCGCCAGCTGCCCGAGGGACGATCCTCGTCGTAGTCGTCATACTCGCAGGCTCCGGGCTGCTGCTCGCGACGGAGGGGCTGGTTGTTGATAATGACCTGGCCGCTGCAGACCTGAATGGTGTCGCCGGGAATGCCGACGATGCGCTTGATGAAGTCCTTCTGCGGGTCCTCGGGGAAGATAAAGACGATGACCTCACCCCGACGCGGTGGCCGTAGGTGGTGACCGAGCTTGATGTTGGTGCCGGGGATGCGCGCGCCAAACATCAGCTTGTGAACAAAGATGTGATCGCCGATCTGCAGCGTCGGAATCATCGAGCCGGAGGGAATCTTAAACGCCTCCACGACGAAGGCGCGCAGCAGCAGGGCAATGATGACAGCGGTGCCGATCGACTCCCCGTATTCGCGCGGGGTGCCCTGACGCGCAAAGCTCAGGTGGTCTGACAGCGCCTGGTCGAGTACCTTGTGGGCGCTCTCGACGACGTCGAGGCTGTCGTTTTGTAGGACTTGCTGCAGCGCTGTAACCGCATCTTCGACGGCTTTGAGCTGGGCAGGCTTGAGCCGGTTTTTGTGGCTCTTGAGTCGTCGCTGCGCGTCCTTGATCGCTAGCTCTGCTTCGCGTCGCATCAAGATGTCTTCGCGGGCGATATCGATCGGACCGCGAAACAGCAGATAAGGAATCCCCAGCAGCACGGCGAGCAGCATGACCGCGCCGAGGAGCTGCCAGATGCGGGGTGCGGGCAAGGCCGATAGGTCCATGCTGTTGGTCGCAGACACCACCAGCAGGAACAGTCCGACGAACAGCGGTAGGGCCAGCACCCACAGATGGTCGACCAGCATACGTAGCCACAGCGGTGGGCGCGGCGTTACCGCAGCTGGTGAGCGCTGACTGGCAGCTTCGCTCGCTGCATCTGCTTGGGTCGGTGCTGGGCTTGTGGCACCCAGCGGCGGCTTTGTTCCAGATTGGCTCGGATCGTCTGGAGTCGGGACAGGGGACTGCTCGCTGTCGCTCATCGGCTACTCCACCTTCAGCACGGCCAAGAAGGCCTCCTGCGGGATCTCGACGTTGCCGATCTGTTTCATCCGCTTCTTTCCTTCTTTTTGCCGCTCAAGCAGCTTGCGCTTGCGAGAGATATCGCCGCCGTAGCACTTGGCGGTGACGTTTTTGCGCAGCGCTTTGACTGTGGTTCGGGCGATGACGCGGGTACCGATGGCCGACTGGATCGCGACCTCGAACTGCTGAGGCGGGATCAGCTCTTTCATCTTGATGCACAGCTCGCGGCCTCGGTAGTAGGCGCGCTCGCGGTGGGCAATGACCGATAGCGCGTCGACCCGATCGCCGTTGACCATCAGGTCCATGCGCACCAAGTCCGAGCGCCGGTACTCCAGAAGCTCGTAGTCCAGTGACGCATAGCCGCGTGATACCGACTTGAGCTTGTCATAAAAGCCAAACACGACCTCGGCCAGCGGCAGCTCATACTTAATGACTACCCGATCTTCCGTCGAGTAGGTAATCGCGTGCTGGATTCCTCGTCGCTCTTGGCAGAGCGTGATGAGCGCGCCGACAAACTCTGCGGGCGTGTAGATCGTGGCCATAATGATGGGCTCTTCGATCCCTTCCAGCTTGCCTTCGTCGGGCAGGGCCGCCGGGTTATCGACGACAGAGACCTCGCCGGTCTTGCTGATGGCGCGGTATTCCACGGTCGGAGCGGTGGTAATTAGGTCCAGGTTGTACTCGCGCTCCAGGCGCTCTTGGACGATCTCCATGTGTAGCAGGCCCAGAAAGCCGCAGCGAAAGCCGAAGCCCAGCGCCAGCGACGTCTCCGGTTCATAGGTGATCGAGGCGTCATTTAGATGCAGCTTGTCGAGCGCGTCCCGCAGGTCGGTGTACTTGGCGCTGTCCGTCGGAAAAATACCTGCGAACACCATCGGGGTGACGACTTTGAAGCCGGGCAGGGGCTCGCTGCAGGGCCGCTCGGCCAGGGTAACGGTGTCGCCAATCTTGGTGTCTGCGACGGTCTTGATGTTGGCGAAAATGAAGCCGACCTCGCCGCAGCGCAGCTCCTTGACCTCGATCGGAAACGGGTTGGAGACTCCTAGACCCACGACCTCGTACTGCTTGCCAGTGGCCATGAGCAGGATCTTGTCGCCAAACTTGATGCTGCCATTTTTGACCCGGATCTGCGCGACCACGCCCCGGTAGTTGTCGTACCAGCTGTCAAAGATCAGCGCTTGCAGCGGTGCGGTCGGATCGCCCAGCGGAGGCGGAATCTGCTCGACGATCGCTTCGAGGATCTCGCGGATGCCGCGGCCATCTTTGGCGCTGGCCGGGATCGCCCCGGAAGCATCAATGCCGATGACGTCTTCGATCTGCTTGCGGATGCGATCGGGCTCCGCTGACGGTAGGTCGATCTTGTTAAGGACCGGAATAATCGCCAGCTCTCCGTCGAGAGCGACATACACGTTGGCCAGCGTCTGCGCCTGCACGCCCTGCGCAGCATCGACGACCAAGAGCGCGCCTTCGCAGGCCGCCAAGCTACGGCTGACTTCATAGTGAAAGTCGACGTGGCCAGGGGTGTCGATGAGGTTGAACTGATACTCGTTGCCGTCCTTGGCACGGAAACGCAGACGCACCGTCTGGGCTTTGATGGTGATGCCACGCTCACGCTCAAGGTCCATCTTGTCGAGGAACTGCGCCTGCTTTTCGCGATCGGTAATGGCCCCCGTCTCTTCCATCAAGCGATCGGCCAGCGTCGATTTGCCGTGATCGATGTGGGCGATGATCGAGAAGTTGCGGATGTGCGACAGATACGCGGCTCCTCCCGATGGCGTAAGGCTCGACGAGCCGGTCCCAGTAGTCCCTGTGGTCGCAGAGCCAGAGGTGTGACCAGAAGTATGAAGCGATGCAGACGGATGACTAGACGATGCGGCTGACATGGGCGTGCGTTTTTCCTGTGCGCGGTAGCTCCGGCGGGAGCGGAGTATAGGGACTTGGCGCTGTGGCAGCTAAATAGAAAAAAGTTCCAAGCTGTTATGCCACAGACTGTACTGCAATGCCCGTATCGCTGTGGGCTTGCAAAAGTGGAGGGTCAGGATGAAGTGGCCAAGACGGCGAACGCGGAGCTAGCGAGTAACCGCTACACCGTCGAAACTTTACGGCTTGCGCGTCATCAGCAGGTGCTCAAAGTCGAGCTGGCGATCCGGGTTTATCAGCTGGCGGTGCTGCGCAAGGATGTGATCGATCCCTTGGCGAATGTACTCGGCGACGGGTACACGGGTTAGCTCGCTGAGGCGCTTGAGCAGCTCGTTCTGCTCCTCGGTGATGTAGATTGTCGTCGAGACCTTCCTGCGCGACATCCGCGCAGCATACATGAGCTGGCTTGACGACATCAATTGCTGGCAACCGTGAGAGCGCGTGAGTCAGCGGACCTGTTGGATGTGCATCGGCCTCGACAGAGACGGCGGCCTGACTCGGGGATGTGCGATCTTGCACTGCGCAGGTGATTCATGCACAAAATGGCCATCGACATGCAGACAGCACTTTCTTCGGATGACCTTGCGGTGGCACTGAAAAATCCGTCGCTACGGGAATGGACCGTGCAGGACGGCAAGCTGCACCGCGAGTATCGCTTCAACAACTTTGTAGAAGCGTTTGGTTTTATGGCCTCTGCGGCGCTGCGGGCCGAGGCTATGAACCATCACCCTGAGTGGTTCAACGTCTATGGTCGCGTGACTGTGGACTTGTCTACCCACGACGCCAACGGGATCACTGAGCGTGACTTTGCCCTAGCCGTGCAGTTTGAAAAGCTCGCGGCTGGGCGTGTACTGAGCTAAAGGCGGGAGTTTTAAGTGGCTCCGCCAGTTCGGATAGCCCAGACGCGGGCGCGGGTGAAGCGCCCAGGTGTGCTGCTTGCCGTGGCTGCACTAGACCTGTTTGCAGGAAGCCGAGCATCGGCTTTGGCAGATGAGGCGGACGCGCCGGAAGAGACCAAGCCGCGCTCGCAGATTGACGCCGTAAATTCTGTCACCCTTCGGCGTGGCAGCGTCTTTAACAGCCTGCGCAACAGCTCGGCAGTGGAGCGTGATGAGCTACGGGCTCGTCCGCCGCGCTCCGTCGGGGATACGCTGACTGATGAGGATGGCGTCTTCGTCCAGCGGCCAAGCTACAGCATTGCCAGCCCCATGATCCACGGTCTTGGCGGCGCCCACGTGCTGGTGCTCATCGACGGAATCCGGCTAAACACAACCCTGACCGGCACCTTGCCCGGTGGACTCGGCAACCTCAACTTGGTTGACCCCTACGTCGTCGATGCCGTCGAGGTTGTGCGCGGTCCCGCCTTAAATACCTACGGCAGTGACGGTCTTGGCGGCACCATCTTGCTACGCACGCGCAAGCCGGCCCCGATCGCTGGCAGCAACATCGAGCTGAATGCTGGCGCTCGTGGCCAGTACGCCAGCTACGATCAGAGCTTTGCAGGCAGCATCTCGGGCAGTGGTCGCTGGAGTCGGATCGCGCTAGACACCGCATTTTCCGTTCGGCGCTTTGGCGATCTATCTGGCGGTATTGCCGCCGGTACGCAGCTGCTGACGGGTTACAACGAGGGCGGACTGTACCTCGGGGCTGGCGCCGATCTGGGGCGTGGCACCGTCGTGCTGGTCTATCAAGGCGTGCGGCAATACGACGGACAGCACAGCCAAAAAAGCCAGCCCGGCGACTTGTACTCGATCTCGGAACTGCAGCGCGATCTGGTCTACCTGCGCTACGACAACAGCATTGAAACGGCCTCACGCACCGTCGATGTCAGCGCCACCGTTTCGTACAACCGGCAAGGGGAGCAGACCAGTCATCAGCTGATCGCACTGGATCGGCTGGAGCGCCATCTAAACCGCGTCGATGTGCTAGGTGTCTCGGCGGTGGCGCGTACCGATCTTGGACGCGGCGGTGAGCTGGCAGCGGGTGCCGAAGGCTATTTCGAGTGGGTGACGAGCACCGCAGACTTGGCTCGGTTGAGCACCGGCGCTGGCTCGGAGGGCACGGCGACTCCTGGCATGGCTCGCTATCTCGACGGTGCGCGCGCGCAGTCCGTCGCCGTCTTCTTGCAGGATGAGCTAGACCTAGAGCGTCTGTTCTCGGGTAAAGAGAGCGAGCGTCCAGGCCGGCTGCGCATGCTGATCGGTGGTCGCGTGGGCGGCAACTTTTTATCGATGGGCAGCGACGAGCGGGTGCTGCGCTTGCTGCAGACTGCGCCGAGCTCGGTGCTGGCGGCTCGTCAGATAAACAGCCCGACTTATGGCTCCTCGCTGCATCTGCGCTACGAGCCGCTGCAGGGACTGGCTTTGACCGCAGGGTTTATGACCAGCACCCGGGTGCCCAACCTGGATGATCAGACGCGGCTTGAGACCCTTCGTCCCGGGGCCTTGCTGCTGCCGACGCAAAGTGGCCTGCG
>ERZ795056.2392-NODE-2392-length-20849-cov-16.321872_pt1 | contig 20849 bp, 17 predicted proteins | sample MGYA00375140_ERZ795056 | MGnify/ENA primary metagenome ERZ795056 (study PRJEB30185, sample SAMN05720227) | activated sludge metagenome | isolation source: Anaerobic digester | place: USA | collected 2015-03-09 ... | reverse complement strand
ACGATGTTGGTCATATCCACTTCGATGAAAGAAGTAACGTGAGGACTCACAGCTTTCGACATCACCATGTGGTCGGCGATGAGTTTGCGCATGCGATCCATTTCGATAATTTCATCACCACCAGAAACAGAAACTGCAGGTGCTACTGGTTTAGAAGCAGGTGCTGAAGGAGTTGATTTTGCATGTGTTGCTGGACTTGCTGCTGTACCATTTTTACGTTGAGGCAAATAAGCAAGAATGTCGTTTTTAGTCACACGTCCATCTTTACCCGTACCAATTAAGGTTTCGAGTTCTTCCATGGAAATGTGTTCTTCCTTAGCGATATTTCGTACTAAAGGAGAATAAAAACGTCCTGAAGCAGAGCGATAATCTTCGCTTGATTCTTCTAGTACTTCAATTGTTTTTTCAACAACAGAGACCGGAGCAGAACTAGCTGGAACATTAGAAACGGGAGCTGATGCTGCTTCTGCTGAAGTATTGATGTAGGCAATTACAGCATTAACCTGTATTGTCTCACCTTCTTGAAAAAGTATTTGTCCGAGTACACCTGCTACAGGAGAAGGGATTTCGGAATCTACTTTGTCGGTAGCAATTTCAAGAACTGGTTCGTCGAGTTCAATGGTATCGCCTGGTTTTTTAAGCCATTTAATGATTGTGGCTTCGGCAACACTCTCGCCCATTTTGGGCATAATTAAATCAAACTGTGCCATTCGTATTGGAGATGGTTTAGGCCGCAAAATTAGTGTTTTCGGGGCAGTTTATGACAAGGATATCTTCAAACCAATAGGATAAAAAAATTCCTCTCAAGCATCTTTAAAACAGAGGCTTAGCAATTTTGATATAATAAGAATGTGGATTTGTTTCAACCCTATGGAAGCAAAAGGGCATAAAAAAAGCCACCGGACTGGTGGCTTTAAAAACGTTTTGTTTTGCTCCTCGGACTGGACTCGAACCAGTGACCCTCTGATTAACAGTCAGATGCTCTAACCGGCTGAGCTACCAAGGAATTTTGAGGGCGCAATGTTAGTATAAAATTCTTAATCAGGCAATGAGCAAACAATAAAAAAATGGGAATAGGGTGCGTTTGACTGATTTTCAACAGAATAAATTATCTAAACTCCTGTAAATCGCATAGTTTTTTATACAATCCGTTCGCTAAAATGAGACTTTCATGTGTGCCTCGCTCGATGATTTTGCCTTGATCGAGGACAATTATCTCGTCACAATGGCGAATCGTTGACAGTCGATGTGCAATAACTAAGGATGTTCTATTTTCCATTAGAACTGATAAAGCATCTTGCACTAGTTTTTCGCTTTCGGTATCTAGGGCTGAAGTTGCTTCATCCAAGATTAGGATTGGAGGATTTAGAAAGAGTGCACGTGCTATCGCGATACGTTGTTTTTGTCCGCCACTTAATCGATTTCCACGATCACCTAAAATTGTATCGTACCCATTTTCCAATTCCCGAATAAAATCATCTGCAAATGCGTGTTTAGCAGCATCAACTACAGCATCCATTTGAGCATTTTCAGCTCCCATAGTAATGTTGTTAAAAACAGTATCGTTAAAGATGATAGGATCTTGATTTACTAGTCCGGTTAGCTTTCTTAATGATTCGATAGAAATTGAACGCATGTTGAGACCATCGATGAGGATTTCCCCTTCGGTAACATCATAGAATCGAAGTAGTAAATCGGATAAAGTAGATTTTCCTGATCCACTTTTTCCAACTAAAGCTACTGATTGTCCAGGTTTAAGAGTTAGATTAATGTGGCTTAAAACATCTTTTTCACCGTATGCGAAACCCACATTTTTAAACTCAATAGAAGAATTAAAACCTTGAATTTCCTTAGCCTTATTCACATCCAAAATAGCATCCGGTTCATCTAAAATGGCAAAGATTCGTTCGGCAGAAACAAAGCCTTTCTGCATGTTTGAAATGGCTGAGGTTATGTTTTTAGCCGGTTGTAAAATCTGTGAGTAAAGAGCTAGATAGGTAATGAAAAGTGATCCAGTTAGTTCATTTTTCAAGACCAAATTACCACCGTACATGACTACCACAACAACTACAATTACTCCGAGTAGTTCGGATAAAGGAGATGCGAGCTCCCGTTGATTGAATAGCGCTTTACTGTTAGATGTAAATTGGGAATTAATGTTTTGAAATCGTTCCCGAAAAACACCAATTGCACGAAATGATTGAATAACACGAATACCTGAAATGGTTTCATCTGTATGTTGCAATATACGACCGAGCATTTCTTGGCTGAAGTACCCTTTTTTCTTGAGTTGTTTGGCTAATGTGGCTATGATTAATCCAGAAATCGGGAAAAATAAAATGGTAAAAAATGTGAGAGCAGGTGAAATGTAAAAAAGGGTAATGAAATATGCGATGATAACGAATGGATCACGTAAAAGCGTTTGAAAAGAACTGATAACTGAAAATTCAATTTCTTGAACATCGTTGGTCATGGTAGAGATTACATCACCTTTTCTATTCTTATTAAACCAAACCATGGATTGACCGGAAACCTTTTCATAGAGGTGATTTCGCAATCGTTGGAGCATATTTAGTTTAAGACGAACTAGCACTCGTGTACTTAAATAGCGGAAAATATTAGCGAGTAAGGTAGCTGAGGCAATTACGATACAAACAAATGCCATTGCGTAGAGTTTACCTTTCTCGGCGGCAAAACTCCCTAGGTAATAATTAAATAAATCACTGAAGTAGCTAATACTTAATGAAAATGTAGGCTGAACAACTGTTTCAGGAATACCATCAGTGCTGAATAGAAGATTCAACAAGGGTATTAGCATGGTAAAATTGACGATACCGAAAATGATCGCCAAGAAGGTGTAAAAAATATATTCCGGAAGATAATGGTGTACCGGACGAATGTATGCCAGCAGGCGTTTCAAATGGTACATGAGTATTCAGGAATGGGTTGAATTGGGCGGCAAATTACAAATTTCTACTACCTTTCGCGGGATGAACATTCAACTGTTTAAGAACACCAATAATCCTCAAAACTTAGAAATAGGTGTTTATGTTTTACATGTAAAGAAAGGCTATGAATCGCGTGCCGAAAGGATTCAACGCGAATTATCAGAGTTGGGTATTTCGTTCGAATATATTTTGGACTGGGACAAAAATGAGTTGAATGAAGAGCAATTGAGTCGCTTTTTTGCAGGCACTATGCATAGTGTTTCGGCTGCTACATCCTGTGCTTCAAAACATATTGAATCCTGGAGTAAATTTTCAAAGTCATCACATGAACTTGCTTTAATTTTAGAGGATGACATAATTCCGGACAAGCACTTTTTAGCTTTCTTAACTCAATTCGTTGAAGAATTAATCGTGTTAAATCCCAATCTTTTAAATCCTGTTTTTATATCATTGGAAAATTCCGGATTGAAATTCGTTCCCGCACATCAGCTTGAAAAAAACAAATATTTATATCCTATCAATGATACTCGATGTGCCGGTGCATATCTAATTAATCGATCTGCTTCTGAATTGTTGCTTCACACGCTGGAATCATATAAAATGGATGAACCTGTGGATTGGTGGCTCAAGCGACTGGCTGAAAAGAAAATATTACATGTTTTATGGAGTCATCCAACAATAGCTGAACAAGGAAGTCATAATGGACACTATGCATCTTCGATTGACCATAAAACCGAAGGAGTATTTCGAAAGTTCAGTTGGATACTTAAACGATTTTATAAGAACACCTTAAACAGCTTTCGATAATCGAGCATAAGCGGAATTAAAATAATAGCTTTGCTTTTTTAAAAGAAGGCATCAAAAGATGACACATACAGAATCGACTCGTCAGAAAAAAGTAGCTCGTTTAATTCAAAAGGAGATGGCTGAATTCTTTCTGCACGAAAGCCGAAACCTGTTTAATGGAGCATTCATTACAGTAACAACTTCACGAATTAGTCCGGATTTGGGGTATGCAAAAATATACCTGAGTATGTTTAAAGTTGCTGATCAGCAGGCTCTTTTGGGACAAATCAATTTGATTAAAAAAGAAATCCGTAAGAAGTTAGGAGAAAAAGTTAGGCATCAATTACGAATTGTTCCTGAGCTAGAATTTTACATAGATGATTCGTTGGATTATCTAGAGAATATTGACCGATTGCTGAAAAACGATTAAGCTTTGCGTTTCCCTCTGTTTATCGCTCTGCGTTATCTTTTCTCGAAAAAGAGCACACATGTGATTAACATCATTTCGGGTATCTCGGTTACGGGTATTCTCGTGGGAACGTGTGCATTAGTAATTTTACTGTCGGCATTCAATGGATTGGAAAGTTGGGTTGTAAACCTGTATAACAGCTTTGATCCGGACATTCGCGTTGAAGCTAAGAGTCGTAAATTTTTCCAAGAGACCGAATTACCACGAACTAAAATACTAGAGATTTCTGGTGTTGAACGAGTTATGCAGGTGATTGAAGAGAATGGCTTACTTACACATCGAGATGCTCAATATGTATGTACGATAAAAGGTGTGAGTGACGAGCTCGTGAAAATGAGTGGGTTGGATACGATGATGGTTGAGGGAGATTTCAGACTAAATCGTGGACAAATACCAATGGCAGTGGTAGGAAGCGGAATTGCCTATGCGCTTTCGCTAAGCTTAAATGATTTGGAATCACCACTCGATATTTATGTTCCCAAGGCAAATGCGAGCTTTAGTTTGAACCCAGCTGAAGCGTTTCATAGTAGTAGTATTCGCACGGCGGGGATATTTGAGGTGCAGCCAGAGTTTGACCTCAAATACATTATCGTTCCGATAGGTTTTGCACGGGAATTATTTCATCGAGAAACGGAACTCAGTTCGTATGAGATACAATTAAAACCTGACGCTGATTTAGATCAGGTGATGAAATCATTAAAAGCTTTGACCGGTGAAGGATTCGCGATAAAAAATCGTTTTCAGCAGCACGAATTACTTTACAAGATTATCAATGCAGAAAAATGGGGTGTGTTTCTGATTTTGGCATTTATCCTTTTGATAGCCATTTTCAATGTAACAGGATCATTGACTATGTTGATAGTAGACAAATCCAGAGATATTCGAACCCTTCAAAGTTTAGGTGCGAGTTGGAGTGTGATTCGATTAATATTCTTCTTAGAAGGAATGATGATTTCCTTTTTAGGGATGAGTATTGGAATCGTAACTGGTCTTGTGGTGGTTTACTTACAAAGCAAGTTCAACCTAGTTTTGATTAACGGCGAAGATGCTTATCCCGTTTTAGTAAAAGGAGCTGATATTCTTTACATATCCCTTACAGTGCTAGCTATTGGCGCGCTAGCATCTTGGTTGCCTGCTTCAAGAACATTAACGAAACGTCGCTTGTCGCAATTAGGACAAGCAGATCGTTGATTAATTCGTTTCGAGAATTTTAAATAATTCGTCGAGGTTGGGGGTTAGAATTATTTCTGTACGACGATTCTTACGACGTGCTTCTGGAGTATTGGATTTATCGATTGGGAAATATTCACCACGCCCAGCAGCAGTAAGTGAGCGAGGATCAACCTTCGAGTTAGCAGTAATAATTCGAACGATTGAAGTGGCACGTAACACACTCAAATCCCAATTGTCTTTAATACTGGCACTTTTGATTGGAACATTATCGGTGTGCCCTTCGATTAGGACGTTTATATCTGTTTCACGCTCAAGCACTTTTGCCAGTTTCTTAAGTGCATCAACACCTTTTGCATCAACAACAGTACTGCCTGATTCGAAAAGTAGTCTTTCTTCAAGCGACACATACACTTTCCCATTACGAGTAGAAACGGAAAGTCCATTATCTTGAAAACCCAGTAACGCAGCTGAAACTTTCTCTTTCAAAGCAGAAACTGTTGAATCCTTTTTCGCCAAAACCGATTCCAATTCAGCAACACGCTTCTCTTTGTTATTGAGTTCTTCTTCGTAGATACGCATATCAGCACTGAGTTTTTCTACTTCAGCTTTGCGTTTTTCTAGATCTGCTTCTGCATCGCGTAAACGATCTTCTTTCTTTTGTAATTCTTCTTGGGTAAGTTGGTACTGACCCATTAACTTCTTGTTATCGATGTCTTTACCTTCCATCAACTTAGTATAGTTGGTGAGAAGTTGGTCGTAAGTTTTATCTAAACGATCATAAGAAGAAGTAAGGCGACGAATCGATAAACCCATATTGGCAGTATCTGCAGAAAGTGTTCTGGACTGGCGCGTTAGCTCTTCGATACGAATGTTAAGTTCTTTTTCTTTGGCTGTGAACGTTTCGTAACGAGCTTTTAACTCGGTTAATTCGGTTTCGCATTTTTCTTTGGCAGATTTAACATCATCAAATTGACGAGATGGAATACACGAAACCAGCATTACAGCTAAAAAAGCAGAAATAGCAATGGGTAAGAAATTAACTTTCATGATAGCAAATAAGTAAGCAAACGTAGAGAAAAAGAAGGTTGAGGATTCAATAGGTTGAGGAAGTAATAAACATTGAATCGTTAAAGTTGATGTAATGAAATGGACAATTTTTATGCAACTAAGAAAAGTATCCAGCGTTATTTAGATTAAAGCCACATTTCACAGGATATGAAGCGATTAAGCAAAAACTGGTTAACAGAAGATTTGATCGATTTAGAGTACAAGCAATACATGTTATTGGCATGGTTAGCTGATGTTCATGAACAATTCGATAAGCAACTTGTTTATCCGAGTTTAGAAGAATTGATTTCACATTATAGAAATCTCATTACGCTAAAAGATAATACTGATTTTCTCTACCGTTCTTTTCCTGAAAAACTTATGTCGGTTGATATTACCAACTTAAGATCAGGTTATGAAAAAGTAATTAAGGATGATCAACTAATGGAAGAAATCAAACAAATAATAGCCTACTCAATACCACAATTCGAAAGTCGTTTGGAAGAAGGAAAAGTAGTTTACAATTACGTAGAACAGAACTTACATCTAGAGCCTGTTGGACTTCTTCCCTTGACTAAAGACTGGGGGTATTTACTAATTGAATTACATGAACCGAGAGAAACACGTGTTTATGGGTATGAATTAAAATTATTTGAGGATTCAGGAGAACAATTCAGAAGCCTTCACACTTATCCAGTTAAAACATTATCAAACAATTACATAGTCAATCCAACATCCATCAAACTTGAATTAATCCGAGAAAACAGTCAATTACCTAATCCAGCAACGTTTGTCATGCATTCAGAGTTACCATTTCCTTTTGAACAAACCTATTTCCCAATAGCTAAGCGCATGTTAATGAAGACCTTATCTCAATAACTTGTTGTTTGCAGCCCCAGAAAAAACAACTATATTTGTCCATTACACAACCATCACATATGCGTCAATTTTTACCTGTATTTCTTTTTACAGTTCTTTCGATTAATACCCTAACAGCTCAAAACGATTTTCGTCCATGTGGAACGGATGAAAAAGTTAGAGAATCTCTTTTAAAACACCCTGAGTTTAGGGCTCAGCGTGAAGAATTAGAAGCTTTTACTAGACAATTTAGTGGTGATGTTTCTCGTGAGATTAAGGTAATTCCTGTTGTATTCCATATTATGCACAATTATGGACCAGAGAATATATCCAAAGAGCAAGTGGAGGATGCTATTCGAATTCTGAATGAAGATTATCAATTATTGAACACAGACCAAAACGAGGTCATTTCAGCATTTTCGAGTATTGTAGCTAATGTTGGATTTGAATTTCGCTTAGCAAGAAAAGACCCAAACGGAAACTGTACGGATGGAATAACTCGAACGGTTACTACATTAACATTTAATGCTGATGATAATGTCAAGGAGCTTATATCATGGCCAAGAAATAAATACTTGAATGTTTGGGTAGTAGATAATATTTCATTTGGTGCGGGAGGATATGCCTATTTACCAGGATCGTCAAATGCAAATGATGATGGAATTGTAATTCTAAACACGCAGCTAGGATCTATCGGTACATCTGGTGGAAGTAACTTTTCATCTAGATCACTTACTCACGAGGTAGGACATTGGTTTAATTTGCTTCATACTTGGGGAGATACTAATTCTCCGGGAGTTGCATCTAATTGCAATGCAGATGATAATGTTTCAGACACTCCTAATACTATTGGTGTATCTAATCAATCGTGTAATTTAAGTCAATCTACCTGTGGCTCACCTGTAGATAATGTTCAGAATTACATGGATTATTCTACATGTGCTAAAATGTTTACTAATGGACAGAAGAATAGAATGTTAGCTACTGCAAATTCATCAACAGCAGGAAGAAACAATTTATGGTCAGCTAATAATTTAGTTGCAACTGGGGTTAGTACAACAACGGTAACACCATGTGCTCCTATTGCTGATTTTAGTGCAAATGCAACATCAGTTTGTTCAAATTCTAATATTACGTTCACCGATTTAAGTTACAATGCAGATGTTGATGGTACTTGGGATTGGAACTGGAGTTTCCCTGGTGGAACACCATCTTCATCAGCACTACAAAATCCAGTTGTATCTTATAATCAACCGGGTTCATATACTGCAACATTAACTGTAAGTAATTCAACAGGAAACAACTCAGTAACAAAAACCAGTTATTTGCTCGTTAGTACAAGTACTCCAACACTTGTTTCACCTGTGATTGAAGGATTTGAAACAGCCTCCTTCCCTCAAAATGATTTGAATGACGCTACTCATAATTGGCGTTATGATAGTCCTTTAAACAATGCGTTTTCCCGTACTAATCTAACATCTGCAAGTGGATCAGCATGTTTGAAATACAACAATCTACAAATAGCAGAAGGTACCAATACTTCATTAGTATCTCCTGTAATTGATTTTTCTTCTGTTACGTCACCAACCAATATTTCATTTAAAGTTGCTTATGCACGCAGAAGTGCTTCAACAAATGATAAACTAGAAGTTTGGATTTCTTCTAATTGTGGTCAAACTTGGACTCGCCGTTATGCGAAATTAGGAGCTACCTTGGCAACTACAAGTTCATTAATAACATCTTCATTCACTCCATCGTCAACTCAATGGAGAACAGAAACAGTAAGTGTTACACCTTTAGCTGGAGAAGAACATGGAATGGTCAAATTCACAGTAATTGATAGTAGTGGTAATAATTTGTATTTAGACGATATCAATTTGGTGAACACACCTGCTGGAATCACAGAAATATTAGATGAATATTCTACTCAAATTTTTCCTAATCCAGGATCGGGTGACGCTCAGGTAAATATTGGTTTATTTACACCAGAAGAAGTAAGCGTTTCTATTCTTGATGTAACAGGTCGTTTGTTAGGCACTAAGAATTTAGGAATGAAATCTAGTGGTGAACATACAATTTGGCTTCGCGATATTAGTGGATCATATTTGGCATCTGGCGCATACTTCATACGTATTGAAGCTGGCAATCAAACGATGATCAGAAAATGGATTGGTAATTAATGAGTAGCTATAAGCAAATCCGCCATACCGAATCTCATCTTCAAGAGTTAGAAGCCAATTGGAAGGCTTTATTGGCGGAGCTTAATTCCCAATTTGATGGTGACCTCGACCTTCAAGCCGTACTTTTCTTAATTGGAGTGCAGGAATTAGGAAAGGGAGTGCGCAAATACACGAAAGACCAGAAGCTGGAATTAATGCATATTGCCATTTGCACCTTGCTTGAACCTTATGGGTATTATAACTTTTCAGGTAATGATGAAGATGGCTTCCCGCATTGGGAACTCAACGAACAATTGCCCCCATTAAGTCCGGGGCAACAATTGGCCTTGATGAAAGAATGTGTATTGGATTACTTCTCAGCTCGTAAAGAGCTTACTGAATTGTAACAGTTTTATTTACTGTTTCACCAACTTCCAGTTTAATTAGATCAGTACCGCTTCCATAAGCGATATGAGTAACTTCTACGTCTAAAATTCCTGGGTATTTAAATTCGTATGTCGCCAAACCGTTTGCATCGGTTAATTCATCAGCAGGTAAATAATCTGCTAATTCTTTACTTGTTGCTAAACCTGCATTTGAGGTCAAACGAACCTTTGCACCTGAAACGGCACTACCATTTGTCCGGATTACTTTTATGACTGCGGTACAGGTTGTATCCTTTTTACCACAGGAAACGCCTGTAGATAAGGCAACTAGAGTCATAAGAATGAGAGTAAAACGGGATAACAGCTTCATGTTTGAATTTTGAGAAGTTCAAAAATAGAAAAATCTTTCAGAGATACCTCTAAAATGAGTAAACGCATTACGTATTGCTTTGTTTCATCGAAGATGGGACTAGGTTGATTATCTTAGCGCCGAATTAGTGAAACATGACATTGACCGAAGAAATCGAGCGTATTAAGGCGGATATAAACGCTATAGCTTTACAAACTGTTGAAGAAACGGAACAATACCGCATTAAATATCTAAGCCGTAAAGGAATTGTGCCTGCTTTATTTGAGCGGTTTAAGGAAGTTACGTTAGAAGAAAGAAAGACAATTGGAAAATTGTTGAATGAATTAAAGCAGAAAGCAGAGTTAACTTGGAAAGAATCATTAGAAAAGGTTCAAGACAATCAAGATACAAATTCAGCGATCGGTTTTGACCCAAGTGCTCCGGGTCGTCCATTTCAACGTGGAAGTCGTCACCCTTTATCGGTTGTTGCAAATGAGATTAATTCCATATTCTCTCGTTTAGGATTTACTATTGCCGAAGGACCAGAAATAGAAGATGATTGGCACATTTTCTCTGCGCTCAATTTTCCAGAAGAACATCCTGCGCGAGATATGCAGGATACATTCTTTATTGAGAAGAATCCAGATGTGGCTTTACGTACGCATACTTCATCGGTACAAATTCGTATGATGGAAAGTAAGCAGCCACCATTAAGAATGTTAATGCCAGGTCGTGTTTATCGGAATGAGGCAATATCAGCACGTGCACATTGTTTTTTCCACCAAGTAGAAGGCTTATATGTAGATGAGAATGTCTCGTTTGCTGATTTGAAACAAACGCTACTTACTTTTTCCAGAGAAATGTTTGGAGAAGAAACGCGCATCCGACTTCGTCCTTCTTACTTCCCATTCACTGAACCTTCAGCTGAAATGGATATTTCGTGTACCGTTTGCAAAGGAGCTGGTTGCAATATTTGCAAATACACGGGTTGGGTTGAAATCCTAGGCTGTGGAATGGTTCATCCTAACGTGCTTGAAAACTGTGGTATTGACAGCAAGAAATACACGGGATTTGCCTTTGGGATGGGAATAGAACGTATTGCTATTCTTAAGTACAGAGTAAAAGATCTGCGCTTGTTCTCCCAGAATGATATGCGTTTTCTTAAACAGTTTGAAACTGAATGGTAATCATACGAATTGAATCAAAACTTGATTCTTTTCAACTGCTTGCCCTTGTTTTACAACAATCTTAGCAATCTCGGCATCAACAGGTGATTTAATCACGTTCTCCATTTTCATGGCTTCGAGAACGAGTAAGCTATCGCCTTTTTTCACTTGATCACCTGCTTCAACCAATGCACGCAGAACCAATCCTGGCATAGGGGCTTTCACTTCATTTACTTTCAAAGCTGAAATTGCACTTAAGCCCATAGATTCGAGAAGTAGCGCCATTTTATCTTTAGTTTGAACGCTCAATTTCTTCCCATTTATGCGCAATACCAACGAGTTCGTTTCTGGTTCGCGTGATTCGATAATAATCGTGTAGGAACGGTTATTTCTTAGAATATTAAAGCGATTGGTCGTGATTGGAAGAAGATCCCAAGTAAACGAAGAACCATTTACGGTTCCTGTTTTCCCATCTTTTTCGAATTCTACCTGAAAGGATTGATTGTTAATGTTAGATTGAATCATAGCAAATCAAACTTCTTCGAGTGTTAGTGGTTCTTGAGAATAATCACGAATAACTTGATATAAAGTATCGCGTTCAACTGGAATTTTACCAGCTGTACTAATCATTTCAACAAGTTGAGGAGTAGTCAAACTCGGGTTTTGCTCTTCAGAACCAGCCATTGAATAGATTTTGGTGGAATCGTCGATTGTTCCATCCATATCATCTACACCAAATGAAAGAGAAAGTTGAGCGGTGTTTCGACCTATCATTGGCCAATAGGCTTTGATATGACCGAAGTTATCCATGTAAATTCGAGAGATGGCGTAATTTCTTAAATCTTCAATTACCGAAACCTCATCTACAGCACTCATTTGGTTATCCTTATTCCTAAATTTCAAAGGAATAAAAGTATTGAAACCTCCAGTTCTATCTTGTAATTGTCTTAATCGCTCCATGTGATCGATGCGATGTGCAAACGTTTCAATATGGCCGTATAACATGGTAGCATTGGAAGGCATTCCAAGTTTATGGGCCGTTTCGTGAATTTCGAGCCATTCGGTAGCTGTGCATTTATCACCACAAATTTCGGCACGTAGCTTTTCGTCAAAAATTTCGGCTCCGCCACCTGGTAAAGAATCTTGTCCGTGATCTTTCAAAACTTGAAGTCCTTCGGCATAACTCATTTTTGCTTTCCGGCACATGTAATCGAGTTCGACAGCAGTAAAAGCTTTCACATGCAAATCGGGGCGAATTTCTTTGATTTTCTTGATTAAGCTAGCAAAGTACTGCAAGCCCATTTTGGGGTGAACTCCGCCTACAATATGTACTTCGGTAATAGGAACTCCTTGATAGCTTCTTACTTTCTCAAGAATATCTTCTTCACTAAGTTCCCAACCTTCTTGCTTGTGTTTTAGCAAACGAGAGTATGAACAGAATTTACAATCGAAAACACAAATGTTAGTTGGTTCGATATGAAAGTTCCGGTTGAAAAACGTTTTCTTACCGTGTAAGTCTTCACGAATGTGGTTAGCTAGAATTCCTAGATATCCTAATTCGGCGTGTTCATATAGGTAAATTCCTTCTGCTGGAAGTATACGTTCCTTATTATAAACCTTGCTGGCAATACGCTGAAGTTCGGTATCGGTAGTTGCTTCGATGATAGTTTGCATTCCTCAAAATAGGTTCGACAAACTTACAACAAGCCAAGCAGCAAATAGTTATTTCGGACTAACGGATTACAGAAATTCTTGATGATAAAATGTCTTTTCCTTGAACGGTTCGGAACAGATAGATTCCATCGGTAGCATTCGTTAAATCGACAGTGATGGTATTTGAAGAGCTTTTTCCCTCTTGAACTAGACTTCCATCCATCGCAAAAACCTGCCAAGCTTGAGAAACAGAATAATTTGGTAGCTGAACATTTAATTTTCCTGTTGAAGGATTTGGATATAGTTTCAGTTGATTAACTAAAGGCTCTGAAATCCCTACCGTTTCACACACAACTGGGCGTGCAGCAATTGATAATGCATTTCCAAAAGTTTCGGCAGAGCTGAAAGTGTCCCATTGTCCATCTTGATCTTGAAGCCAAGCAGTATTAACATTCACTTTATCAATCTGATTGGAATAAACAGCAATTGTATCTTCTGCTAAATCGCTGGTAAAAAATCCGACATAAAAAGTGCCATCAACCAATGGACTACCAGCAATGGCAACGTCGGTAAACGTAAAATTATCGACGTTGTTTTCCACTTGTGCTAATGGATAAAATGCTTCACCTACAAGTGTCCCAGGGCTTCCCGGAGGATTTGTACCATCATCTTCCCAAATACCCACATGAACATTGCTTGTTCCAGAACCATCTACCGCATAAGCAAAATCAAAACGAATTGCATCAACGGTGTGTTGGCCAACAACCGAATGTGCTTCAGCAAATGCTAAGTCATTACGTGAATTAGTACCAGTAAAAAATCCCGAATCCGTTTCTACAATTTCATAAGAATAGTAGTAAACCAAACCATCTCCACCCGTTATATTATTTAAAGTATCACAATCTTGAATGATTGGAGGAGTAATACACCCATTAGAAACTGGAATAGTAGATCGAATACCGTTTAAAGTCGCAATCATCCTATTTTTTTGACCTTCGGTGAACAAGTTCATGCAGTTATCATCGGTATAATCCATGTAATTCATGAACATATCACCACCATTGCTACAAGAAGCTGTTCCGGCAGCAGGACAACCGAAATTGGGTCCTCCTTGATTAGGAGTATCGTTTACTTGATCGGAACCGGCACAAGGGTCGGAGCTACTTTCATCATCACCCCAAGTATGTAATAAATTTAACCAGTGACCAATTTCGTGGGTAGCAGTTCTTCCTTTATTGTAAGGTGCTTCGACATTACCTATTCGACCAAAATGCTTGTAGATAATCACTACGCCATCTTCATCGGGAGAAGTTGTTCCGGGAAGAGTCGCAAAACCAATAACTGGATTTACAAGATTACACACCCAAATATTCAAGTATTTATCGCTAGGCCAAGCGTCTTTTCCACCAGTATTGCTATGCTTAACTGATGCTCCAAGAGGAAATGATGATGCTAATGTTTGAGTTCGTGTGATTCCATTGGTTGGTTGATTATCGGGATCACGTTGAGCTAAACAAAACTGTATTTCACAATTAGAAGCAACTCCCTGAAACATCGATGGTGTTTGAGATGCGTCGAGGTTTGTACGTGAATAATCTTCGTTTAACACATCTATTTGAGATTGAACCTGACTATCTGAAATATTTTCTCCTGCTGTTTTATAAACCACATGAACAACAACAGGAATTGAAATGATAGAACGTGATCCTGAATTTGATTGAGTTGAAATCCAAGATTGAATCTGATTTTCAATTTGTACTCGATTTTGGATTAATTGTGGATTTTGTTGACTAGCAGCCTGATATAATTCCATAGTGCCACAAGAACGTTGTGCATGTGTGGCAAAAATGGAAATCGAAAAAAGTAAAGTCAAAAAATACTTCATAGAATAGTGGCTAGATGAATTAAGCAGATTTGATAGAAATTCGTGTCAAAAATTATTCTGTACGAATTTACCCAGATGAAGTTTTATAATCCAGTCATTAAAATGGAGTTGTGAACATGAATTTGTTTCCTGTTACTTTGCAGCATGGCATATCGGATTTTATTGGCTGAGGATGAAGAAAGTCTAAGTGAAGTGATTCAGCTTAATTTAGAACTAGAAGGCTATCAGGTAATTCCAGTGACAAATGGCAAATCAGCACTAGAAAGAGCCTTGAATGAGCGATTCGATTTGATCATTTTAGATGTGATGATACCGTTGATTGATGGTTTTTCGGTTTGTGAAAAAATCAGGTTAGAAAATCAAGAAGTTCCGATCATTTTTCTCACTGCAAAAAATACTAGTTCTGATCGAGTACAAGGATTAAAACTTGGCGCAGATGACTATTTATCCAAACCATTTAATTTAGAAGAATTACTGCTTCGTGTTCAATCATTAATCAAGCGTGGCTTGGATCGCGCACGAGTAAATACCGAAACTTCGGAATATAGTTTTGGAAATAATCGAATTGATTTTTCGAGTTATACGATTACCACATTTAGAAATGAATCTATCACTTTATCGAAAAAAGAGATTCAGCTATTAAAGCTGCTTATTGATCGAAAAGGAGAAGTAGTATCCCGCCGACAAATACTTGAGAAAGTATGGGGCTATGATATATTTCCATCTACACGAACGATTGATAATTACATTCTAGCATTTCGCAAATACTTCGAACAAAACCCAAGAGAACCGGAGTTTTTTCACTCCATCAGAAGTGTTGGTTATAAATTCACCGATAAGCTTATTTAATCACACTCAACATTCGAGATCCAGCCTTTTCGGAAGTTTGAATTTGAACAAAGTAAATTCCAGCATTTAATTCTGGCATTTGAATATACTGCGCGTTATTTCCATTGATTTGAGTTTGGTAAACGCGCCGACCAGATGCATCTGAAATCGTCACATTTGCAGGCTCATCAACCCCTTCAATAGTTAAGCTTCCCGATTTAAATGGCTGAGGATACACGCGGAATTTCAAGCGATCAGCCGCTTCGTTCAATCCAACATTGGTGAAAAATACGGGTAGTGATTGGGCAGAACATCCAAATTCATTTTCAACTATAACTGAGTAATTACCTATAATAGTTGGAAGAAACGAAACCAGATTAGTACTTCCAGCCATCTCGACTCCATCAATTAACCAAATCCACGATAGACCATTAGAAGGATTGCAAAAGAATTCGTTCGTTATTGGATTGAAAAAGACAGTAGGAACATCAGGCATTTCAGCAACTTCAATATTTACTACATTCGAAAAAGCTGCGCATCCTGTAGCATTTCGAACTTCAACTTGAAAAGTTCCAGTAACATAAGTTGTAATGGATGAACTATTAGAACCGAAAAGTGGCTCTCCCTCAGCATACCACTGATAAAACGAGGCTGAATCGACAGTAATCGTAACAGAATCACCATCACACACTAACGTATCATTAACTGAAAGCGCTGGTGTTTGTGGTGAGTCGAATACAAAAACAGTATCGATATTTGTAAATGAAAGTCCTACTTGTGTTCCGATTGTATAAGAACCGTAACCTTGACTGGTGTTGAAATTATAGGTTCCTGGATTGGTAATTTGAATCACGATTGATCCTAAATCATCATTAGCTGATATAACATCTTCATCGAAAAAAGATAGGCTAAATGAAGGTTCGTTAATCACATAACCCAATCCAGAAAGACTCATAGATGTATTGTCGTCAATTGTGGCACTTTGTTGAGAAGATGAACCAACTGTATATTGAAAATAGATATCAGGAGATCCAGTGCAGGTACCAATAAAAGGAATAGATGGTTCTTCAATATCGCCGCACCAATTTGAACCTGTGGCGTTAAAACTCACACTTTCGAGCACATAATTAAGTAAGTCGGTTTGCAAGCTTACATAATAGGTATCGGGCAAAGCGTAGGTTTGAGTTGGAGGAAATTGTTCGGTAGAAGTATTCCCATTTCCAAAATCCCACAAATACGAAACAGGTTGTGTAGTACTGGTTATCAAACCTTGGAAATCAACATTCAATGAATCGCATCCGGATGAAGGCTCAAAGCTAAAACCGGAATTTCCTCCTCCGCCAGGAACAACTAATAAAGGCAACGTAAACGTTTGAGGAGAAGTAGTTGAAATAGGAGCAGTAACAGTTGCAATTACGTTTACAGCGATGGTGTATGAACCAATGGCATCGGGCGTTCCGCAAATTTTTACACAGCCACGCTGAGTAGCTGGATCGGATGTGATATCATAGGTATTATCGGCTTCACTGGCTGTCCAAGACAACCCATTAGGCAAACCCGAAACGGAGGTAATTGTAATTTGAGAGAGTGTTACATTCACTCCAGCTGATTCATTATAAAACTGCTGTGGAATGAAAAAAGTAATATCGATTTCGTAGGCTTGTCCTTGAACAGCATCGGTAAGCACATCCGGGCAAAGAGCTGGTGCCAAAGGATTTGCGGTGCATCCATTATCAATTAAGCAAGCGGTGCATTGTGCTTGAGCAGAGAAATTGAGTCCTAGTAAAATGCAAAGAAGTAGAAGCTGTTTCATAGACAAATAAAATCCAATGTAACAAAAGATTAAAGCCAGCCGACAAATTGTAAATTTAGCGGAATGAAAAAAATAGAACTACTAAGCAGTTATTTATCTGGTAAAATTGAAGCTGGCGTTGATGAAGCTGGACGAGGTTGTTTAGCTGGACCAGTAGTAGCTGCGGCAGTAATTCTACCGCCCGATTTCCGACATCCCTTTTTAACTGATTCGAAACAGCTGAGTGAAAAAAAGCGAGATCAGCTTCGACCAATCATTGAGCAGGAAGCTATTTCATGGGCAATTGGAAAAGCGAGTGCTGCTGAAATTGACTCAATAAACATTTTGCAGGCTAGTTTTTTATCTATGCACCGAGCAATAGAGCAATTAAATCAAGTCCCCGAATTATTACTGATTGATGGAAATCGATTTAAAAAATATCGGCAAGTTGAACACGTAACGGTCATTGGTGGAGATGGAAAATACTTAGCCATTGCAGCTGCATCGATATTAGCTAAAACCGAACGTGATGCCGAGATGAAGCTTTTACATCAAGAATTCCCCGCTTATTGTTGGGACAGAAATATGGGATATGGAACCCAAAAACACCGAGATGCCATTCGTGAAATTGGACCATGTATTCACCATCGTATGAGTTTTACACTTTTACCTAATCAACTGAGCTTGTTTAGTAACTCAGAGGAATGACCGCTAGTTAATACAATTAAACAAGTACTTTTAAGCAGATTCAGTCCTGATGCAACCCAATCCAAAACTAATAGCACGCTTCTGGCCTCTGTGTTTGATCCTATTGTTGGTTTTGCATGGTTGCTTAAAAGATGACTTTTCTAAACTAGCACAATCGGAATGGAATCCAGATTTAGCCTTTCCATTGGTAAATTCAACCATGACCGCCAAAGATATATTGGCAAATGATGATTCCCCGACAGTTATTTCAGCTACAGATGAAGGAATTGTAGAGATTATCTATTCCAGTTTGAGTACAACGGAACGAGCTTCTGAATTGATTTTTCTACCCCTAGTTGAGGAATCAAATACGTTTGGTCCGAGTAGCACTAATTTCAATGCATTTAATTCTAATCAAACACTAGGATTTTCGATAGAAGATTCTGTCCAATACTCTATCCCCTACTCACTTGATAATCAACTTGGATCAACCTCACGTTTAGATACAGTATTCTTCAAATCAGGAAAACTAAATCTAGATATACAAAGCGTTATTCCTCACACTTCAGCGGTTACTGTTGAGATTCCGAATCTATACATCAATAATCAGATTTATCGTCAGGTTGTTCCATTAATCTATACCAACCAACCAACAACTTCAACACAAATTGAACGGAATTTAACTGGTGCGTATTTGGTTCCGAACCCTGGAACAGAAACGATTACCATTAAATATAAGTTTACCGTTGTGCGTGAAAATGCTCAATCTATTCCAACAATAAATTGCTTGTCAAGTGATTTAAGTTTTACAGATGTTTCCTTTGGGAAATTGAGTGGATTATTTGGTAATTATTCGGCAAGTTTATCGCAGAATGACACCTTATTCATGCACATTTTCCGGAATGTGATAAGTGCGCAGAATCTTCAATTCATTAATCCCAAAGCTCGAATTGTGGTGAGTAATTCGACTGGAATTCCTATCGATTATACACAGAATAGTTTTAGTGCATTTCGTCCCGGAACAAGTATTCCATCGGTTGATATAAGTGGATTTTCGTTTCCCGATTTAATAGCCGCCCAAGAACACACATCAACGCTTGCATCTCAATACAGTTACGCATTTGAGCAAGCTATTGGTTCGAATATTTCGACTGTAATTAATCTATTTCCGAGATATTTATTGAGTCGTGGGAATTATGCGTTTAATTATACCCAACCAACAGCAAGTTATTTCTTAAGAGATACGAGTCGAGTAAGTGTTTACAGTGAAGTTTCCCTACCACTGGATGGATTGACACTCGATTTACAAGTTCGAGACACTTTAGAATTTCAGTTTAAATCGATTTCTCAGGATGTAGAAGAAATCATGCTTCGCTTGAATATAATAAATGGATTTCCAACTGATGGGAATTTACAAGTGTATTTCTGCAAGCAATTACCGGGAAGTAATCAAGCTATTCAAATTATTGATTCACTGTATGTTCAAGGAACAGAACCTGTCCTTTTACCAGGGGAAACTGGAGCGAATGGAACGGTAACAATACCTAGTCAGAAAATTACCGATGCCATAATCGACCGACAAAAATGGCTTAAACTTTACGAATTTGAGGCTGATCGAATCCTGATAAAAGCAAGGCTAACAACTTATGATTTAGGGCAATTGGCTGTTAAAGTTTTAGAAAATGATGAATTAAAGATTCGAATATCCGCACGCATCAAAGCACATAAATCATTTTGATTATGCGGAATTATTTATTCTTAATTCCTTATTTAATTCTTGTTTTTATATTCCAATCGGAATTGAATGCACAGAGTGATTTTATCTTGTACAATCAAACGTATAATCCGCATAAAACATCTGTAAATCCCGCATTTTTACCCAAAGAAGAATTCTATTTAGGCTTGCCTTTGATATCGAATAGTTATGCGAATTTTTCTAATAATAGCTTCACGTATCGGGATTTAATCAAGAAAAAAACTGGGACTGATTCTATCTATTTTGATTTCGATGGATTTGTCCAAGGACTATCCAAAACCAATTACATCACTGCTTCTCTGCAAACCGATTTAATAAACTTTGGCTGGCGAGAAGGGCGTTGGTATGTAAATGGAAATATCACCGAAAAAGTTTCCCTGCAAACACAATTCAACAAGCAATTAATGGAAGTTGCTGTTTATGGCAATGGTCCGCAAATAGGGCAAACTGTTGATTTGGGTAATTTATTTGTCACAGCCACACATTACCGAGAATATGGATTAGGTCTTTCGCGAGATGTAAACTGTCATTTAAGATTAGGTGCTACCGCGAAGTATCTGTATGGAATGGAAAATTTGGATGTGAGCAAGAGCCTAATAAAACTAAGCACAGCTCCTGTCACCTTCGATCTAAGTGGAACAGCCGATATTTTGATTCATACTTCAGGGTTGAACAACTTTGATCAAGACTCGATAAAACGTGGCAGCTACTTATTCGGCCGCAAGAACAGAGGTTACTCGCTTGATCTAGGTGCAGAATATAAATTCAACGACCGATACAGTCTTTTTGCCAGTATTTTGGATATAGGTCGAATTCGATGGACCTATCAACCCGAAAATTATTACACAACTGTTCCTAAATTCTCCTTTACTGGCTTACCATTAAATCAGTTCCTTTCGACCAATAC
>ERZ795056.2387-NODE-2387-length-20878-cov-9.064832_pt1 | contig 20878 bp, 10 predicted proteins | sample MGYA00375140_ERZ795056 | MGnify/ENA primary metagenome ERZ795056 (study PRJEB30185, sample SAMN05720227) | activated sludge metagenome | isolation source: Anaerobic digester | place: USA | collected 2015-03-09 ... | reverse complement strand
AACCGGCCGTGGTCTGGGGCAGGCTCTACCATCTCAACGCCGGGTTCCCGGCCCTGGAAGTGCCGGAAGGGCTGATCCTGGCCCGAGGCACCGCCGATCCACTGGCCGACGCCCGCAGGCAGCAGGAGATCGGCACGCCGCGCTTCGGCCGCCCGACCGGCGACTGGGATCTGATCCATGGGGAACTGGTGACCTTCACCGATCCGCAGCGCGACCTGCCGCCCATCGACCGGCTGGAAGGCTTCCGGCCCGGCGGGCACAGCATGTACCAGCGGGTGATGGTGGCGGTGCTGTGCGGGCGCACCTCGAAACCAGCCTGGACCTATTGGATGCCATGCCCGTCTCGCGGGGAGAGAATCGCCAATGGCAACTGGGAGCGCTTTTGAGCTGCCGTCTGCGGCCTTTTGCGGCTGAAAGCGGTTGACAATCGGCTCCAGGAAATGTAATTTAAGAGCCTGTTAAGTTGGGATTATTGTGCTCGACGACCAGGCTTCCGCCGCTGGCGGATATGACGAAAAAGCGAAAGCGTCCGACAGGAGCTGAAAGAAATGGCCGAGATTGAAGACCGCTGGTTATCGGTGGACGAGATATGCAAATACCTCGGGGTCAGCAGTGACACCGTGTATCGCTGGATCGACCGGTTCGGTATGCCAGCGCATCGCATGGGCCGACTCTGGAAGTTCAAGAAGGATCAGGTCGACGCCTGGGTCGAGGCCGGTGGCGCGTCCGCCGACTCGTCCAAGGAAGATGTAGGCAAGGATTCGAAAAAATGAAAAACGGAACACAGGCTAAAATCGGAGCGACGCCAAGCCGGAAGGTCTATGCCGTCGACTTGTTCTGCGGGGCGGGCGGACTGACACATGGCCTCGTGAAGGCCGGTGTCGATGTCCGCCTGGGCGTGGACATCGATCCGGCTTGTGAACACCCCTACGTCGCCAACAACAACGCCAGATTCCTGCTCAAATCGGTGGAGGAGCTGGAAGCCAGCGAACTGGAGCGCCACTACAGAAAGAACGGGATCAAACTCTTGGCTGGTTGCGCTCCATGCCAGACCTTTTCCACCTACAACCAGAAGGCGACGGAATCCGACAAGCGCTGGTGGCTCCTGTTGCAGTTTTCGAGACTCGTGGACGAACTGTCACCGGATCTGGTGACCATGGAGAACGTTCCGCGACTGATCGAGCAGAACGTTTTCGACGAGTTCGTGGCCGACCTCGAAGGCAACGGGTACTCGGTCGCATACCGGGTGGTCAATTGCGCCGAATACGGCGTCCCCCAACAGCGCAACCGTCTGGTGTTGCTGGCGTCCAAGCTCGGCCCGATCTCACTTCTGACTCCCGAGCAGTTCGGCAAGAGGCCGAGAACCGTCAAGGAGGCCATCGGCAACCTGCCTCCTCTGGAGGCCGGAACGAGCCACCCGAAAGACCCTCTGCACCAGTGCTCCGCTCTTTCCGAAATCAATATGCGTCGCATAAAGGCATCCAGGCCCGGGGGAACATGGCGTGACTGGCCCAGGGAGTTGGTGGCCGACTGCCACAAGAAATCTTCCGGGAAGACCTATCCCAGCGTCTATGGCCGCATGACCTGGGACGATCCCGCCCCAACGATGACGACCCAATTCTTCGGGTTCGGTAACGGCCGCTTCGGCCACCCGGAGCAAGACAGAGCTATTTCACTCAGAGAAGGCGCGATCCTGCAGAGCTTCCCACCGGATTACGAGTTCACTCGACCGGGAGAACAGGTCTGCCAGAAGTCCATCGGCAGGCTGATCGGCAACGCCGTTCCCCCCATCCTTGGAGAAGTAATCGGGGTCAGCTTGCTGTCACACGTATCGGAAGCAACCAAGAAAGCGTATCGGTCGAGACGGAGGAACCGGTCACAATGACAACGACAAGCGCAAGTTCAGCGAACGGTGTCGTTCGTTTCGGTGCCGTTCCCGAGCCCGGTCAACTCGTCGAAGTCCGACGTCGTCAATGGGTGGTCACCGATGTTTCCAGTGGAGCCTTGTCACCGGCGAGCAACGGTGACCAACACCTCGTCGGCCTGTCATCCCTGGACGAAGATTCCATGGGCGAAGAGATCCAGGTCGTCTGGCAGATGGAGGCCGGAGCCCAGGTCCTGGAAAAGGCGGGTCTGCCGTCGATCACCGGCTGGGACAGTAACGACCGCCTGGAAGCCTTTCTCGACGCCGTTCGCTGGGGAGCCGTCACCAACGCGGATCGTTCTTTTCTGCAATCGCCTTTCCGGAGCGGGATAACCATCGAGGACTACCAGCTCGATCCGTTGGTTCGAGCCGTCGAGATGGCCCGTGTCAATCTCCTCATTGCGGACGACGTCGGTTTGGGTAAAACGATCGAGGCGGGACTGGTCATCCAGGAGCTGCTCGTCCGTCATCGCGCCAGGACCGTGTTCGTCGTTTGCCCCGCCAGCCTGCAGGTCAAATGGCAGACCGAGATGCAGGAGAAATTCGGCCTCGAGTTTCGGATCGTCGACACCGAGTACGTCAAGCGCCTCCGTCGCGAACGCGGTATCCATGTGAATCCCTGGACGTCCTATCCACGTCTCATCACCTCGATGGACTGGATGAAGAGCGGCGAGGGGTTCCGATTGTTGAAGGACGTCCTCCCTCCTCACATAACCTATCCGCGAAAATTCGACATTCTGGTCGTCGACGAAGCGCACAACGTCGCACCGGCGTCGGCGTCCATGTATGCCCTGGAAAGCCAGAGAACGCGGCTGATCCGCTCACTCGCTCCTCACTTCACCCATCGGCTGTTTTTGAGCGCCACACCCCACAACGGGTACCAGGAGTCCTTCACCTCGTTGCTGGAGTTGCTGGACGATCAGCGGTTCGCCAGGACGGTGATGCCGGACGAGAAACAGCTACATCGCGTCATGGTTCGTCGACTGAAGAGCGACATCGTCGACGCGAACGGCAAGCCGGTGTTTCCGGTGCGTAAGCTCGAAGGTCTCGAAATCGACTACTCGGAGGAAGAGCGGCAGATCCACGCCCTGCTCGGAGAGTACACGGCCGACCGTTCGAAGAGCGTCAAGGGCACGCGCTTCGAATATGGAACCGATTTCGTTCACATGCTTCTCAAGAAGCGTCTCTTTTCCTCGCCCATGGCTTTCGCGCTCACACTGGCGAAACATCGGGACACTCTTGAGCGCGGCAAGCCCAAAGGCGATCGCGACACCATGGACGATCGCATTCTGCGCAAGGCGATCCTGAAAACCGAAGAAGAGTATTCTGACGATTCACTGGTCGAAGAAGCCCAGCACGAAGCGGTCGAGGTGGTGGGCGAACTCGCGCCACCTCTGTCACGCGATCAGAGAGACATGCTCGACCGTCTCTCCGCATGGGGGGAGAAAGCACGCAACCGCGTCGACTCGAAAGCCAAGGCCATTCTCGACTGGCTCGAGAACCATCTGAAGACAGATGGACGCTGGAACGGAAAGCGAGTGATTCTGTTCACCGAATACCGGGCCACCCATTCGTGGCTCCATCAGATTCTCACCGCCAACGGCTACGGCGGCGATCGCCTGATGTACCTGCATGGAAGCATGCTGCCGGACGAGCGCGAATCGGTCAAAGCCGCGTTCCAGGCGCATCCGGACATTTCACCGGTTCGCATCCTGCTCGCGACCGACGCGGCCTCGGAAGGTATCGACCTCCAGAACCACTGTAACTACCTCATCCATGTCGAGATTCCGTGGAATCCGAATGTCATGGAGCAACGCAACGGCCGTATCGACCGCCATGGACAGAAGGAAGACGCCGTCTTCATCTGGCATCCGGTTGGGAAAGGCTTCTCCGCGAGAGCCGCCGACAGATCCGTCAAACCCGGCGATGTCGCGGGCGATCACGAGTATCTGATGCGTGCCGTCCTCAAAATCGACACGATCCGGGAGGATCTCGGCAGCGTCGGGCCGGTCATCGCCCGGCAGATCGAAGAAGCCATGCTCGGCAGGCGCAGCGGTCTTGATACCGCTTCTGCGGAAGCCAAGGCCGCCAAGGCGAGGAAGTTCGTCACGGCGGAAAAGCGTCTTCAGGAGCGCATCGCCCGCCTGCACGAAAGACTCATGGAAGCGAAGAACGATTTCCATCTGTCACCCGAACACATTTCGCGTGCGGTCGAAGTCGCTCTGGATCTGGCTGAAAAACCGCCGCTCCAGCCCATTACGAGAGGAGATGGAAAGCATACCGGTATGTTCAACGTTCCCGTCCTCCCCGGCTCCTGGGGCAGAGCCACCGTCGGACTGGAACACCCCCATACCGGCATTCGCCGCCCGATCACCTTCGATCACGATGTCGCCAAAGGTAGAGACGATGTCGTCCTGGCCCATCTCAACCACCGGTTGGTGCAGATGTGTCTGCGCCTGCTTCGGGAGGAGATCTGGAAGCTCGGCGACGTCAAGCGACTTCACCGTGTGGCGATCCGAACCGTACCCGACAGTGAATTGACAGTCCCTGCGGTGGCGGTCTGGTCGCGCTTGGTGATCACCGGCGGAGACCACCATCGCCTTCACGAAGAGCTGACCCTCGCCGGTGGCGAACTCGAACACAAACGGTTCGCCCGGATTTCCCAAGTCGGCAAGCTGGAAGCTCTGGTCGCCCAAGGTTCGCCTATCGAACCCGACCAGGCGCTGTTCGACGTTCTGAAGGACAGGTTCGAGCGCCACGAAGACGCTCTCATGGCCGCTGTCGAAGCGAGATCCAGGGACCGCTTGAAGTTTCTCGAGAACACCCTCGACCGGCGCATGAAAAGCGAAATCGCCGATGTCCGAACCGTTCTGGACGAACTCGAGGCCAGCATCCGCAAGGAGCTGAAGTCGGATCGCCAAGGCGGCCAGCTCTATCTGCCCGGGTTCTCGCCCGAGGAGATGGCGCAGGTGAAGAAAGACATCCATGCCCTGGAAGCCCGTTTGGCTCGGATTCCGGAAGAGCGGGAGGAAGAAAAGGCCGCGATCGAAAAACACTACGCCAACCCGGTGGATCGAACGTTCCCGGTGGCCGTCGTGTTCCTCGTTCCGCAATCACAGGCAAGGAGGGTCTGATCCGGCATGAAGAATCTATCCAAACACGCCGAATGGCTCTCCCTGATCGAGATATCCGGCCCGTTCCTGACCGTATCCATGCTGGACAAGGCGTTCCCGCAAGGGCTGGAAGCGGTGGAAACTCCGCGACGTCAGAAACTCAGGGCCGCCTACGAGGAATGGCGCGAGGCGGTGGACCAGGAAGACAGGCTGTTGCCGGAATTGCACCGGGAATGGGTCCGTCTGGTGCTGACGGAAATGCTCGAATACGACCACGAATCCCTCGTCCACGCGGGCGACTGGCCGGACGAACTCCCGAGCGTTTCGTCGCAGGAACACGCCGGGACGTTCAAACCCGACTGGATCGTCCGCTCTCCCGCAGACGGAAAGCCACGCCTGTTCATCACGGTTCTGCCGCCGGACACCGATCTCGAATCCGTCCAGCGAGGTGATGGCTGGCCCGTTTCCCTCCAGGAGCGCATGACCCTGCTCTGCCGCGCCCATGGCGTGCGCGTGGGGCTTCTGACCGATGGCGAACGTTGGATGCTGGTCAACGCGCCGGTGGGTTCCACCTCCAGCCAGGCGTCCTGGTACGGCCGTCTCTGGTTTCAGGAGCCGATCACGTTGAAGGCCTTCCAGTCGCTGCTCGGTGTCCGGCGCTGTTTCGGCCCGGCGGAAGACACCCTGGAATCGCTTCTGGACGAATCCCTCAAGCATCACGAGGAGGTCACGGACACCCTCGGCGAGCAGGTTCGTCGTGCGGTCGAGGTACTCGTGCAGTGTCTCGACAAGGCCGACGAGGACCGCAATCGGGAACTGCTCCGCGACGTGAAACCCGCCGAGCTATACGAGGCCGGACTGACCGTGATGATGCGGCTGGTGTTCGTCCTCTGCGCCGAAGAGCGCGGGCTGCTCCTTCTCGGTGATTCGGTCTACGACCGGTGCTATGCCGTTTCCACCCTGCGCGGGCAACTGGCGGAAGAAGCCGATCGGTACGGGCCGGAAGTGCTCGACCGGCGTCACGATGCCTGGGCCAGATTGCTCGCCGTGTTCCGGGCCGTCTATGGCGGTATCGAGCATGAAAGCCTGCGGATGCCCGCCTTGGGCGGCTCGTTGTTCGATCCCGACCGTTTCCCGTTCCTGGAGGGCCGAGCCAAGGGCACCGGTTGGCGGGATACCTCGGCCGCGCCGCTACCGATAGACAACCGCACCGTGCTGTTGCTTTTGAACTCGCTGCAGATTTTGGAGCAGTCCGGCGGTGCGCTGCTGCTGTCCTACCGGGCGCTCGATGTCGAGCAGATCGGGCATGTCTACGAAGGCCTCCTCGAACACACCGTGGCTCGCGTTCCCCGCGTGACCCTGGGCCTGCAGGGATCACAGAAGGCGAAGAACCCGAACGTGGCTCTCGCGGAACTGGAATCGGCCCGTCTGGACGGCGAGGCGGCGCTCGTCAAATTGGTTCTGGACGTCACCGGACGGAGCGAATCGGCCATCAGGAACGGCCTGTCCAAGCCCGCCGACGACACGGTCTTCGGGCGGGTGTTGGGTGTCTGTGGTGGAGACACCGCATTGGCCGAACGTATCCGGCCCTTCACGAATCTGATCCGCACCGACGCCTGGGACGATCCGATCGTCTATCGCGACAATTCGTTCATGGTCACCCTCGGGGCCGACCGGCGTGAGACCGGCACCCACTACACCCCGAAATCCCTCACCGAAAGTATCGTCACCACCACGCTCGAACCTGTGGTGTACGTCGGCCCGGCCGAGGGCAAGCCCCGCGAGGAATGGGCGCTCAAGTCGTCTCGGGAGATTCTCGACCTCAAGGTTTGCGATCCCGCCATGGGTTCTGGGGCCTTTCTCGTTCAGGCCTGCCGCTATCTCGGTGAGAAGCTGGTCGAGGCCTGGCTCCACGAAGAGGCGGCCGGAAAGGCCATCACCGTCGACGGCGCGGCGCTCGACCAGCTCGGTGCGGAGGAACCCCTGCCGTCCCAGCTCGACGAACGGCTGACCATCGCCCGTCGCCTGGTGGCCGAGCGCTGCCTGTACGGCGTGGACATCAACCCGCTGGCCGTGGAGCTGGCCAAACTCTCCATCTGGCTGGTGACCCTCGCCAAGGGGAGGCCGTTCGGCTTTCTCGATCACAACCTCCGCTCCGGCGACAGCCTGCTGGGCATCCACCGGTTGGAACAGCTCACCGGGTTGCGGATGGATACGGAATCCGGACGGCAGTACCAGCTTCGCATCTTCGGCCAGAACGTCGAGGCGGCGGTCAACGAGGCCATCGAACTGCGCAAACGGCTCCGCGCCACGACCATTCGGGACATAAAGGATGTCGAGGCCATGGCTCGGCTGGATCGCGAGGCACGGCGGAAACTCGAATCCGTCGAACTGATCGCCGACGCAATGATCGGTGAGGCGCTCCGATGTGGTGGCAATGCCCGGGCACTCGATACCGCTTTGGACACGCTTTCGACCATGGCGGGTGATTTCCTCAACGGCAACGAGGAGATGGGTGACCAGATCGCACGCCAAGTGAGAAAGGCCTTGGCAGTCGACCTGCCTGAAGAGAAACCCGTTAGAAAACTGTTCCATTGGGCTTTAGAATTCCCAGAAGTCTTTTGTCATTCAGTAGGAGGTTTTGATGCCACCATTTCAAATCCACCATTCGCAGAAGGTGAAGTTATTACTGAAAGCACAAAAGCGTATTTTCTCACACATTACAAAATCGCATCTGGCACTTCTGATGAATCACCGTCCAAGCATACAAAATTGAATTTAGGAACGCTTTTCATCGAAAGAAATATAACGCTATTAAAGATGATATCCTGTTTTGGGATTGTCGTACCAAAGCCATTCCTTAGAAATGAACGGTATTGGCGCACTCGCCAATACCTAATGAGCATTACATGCCTCAGTCACATTTTTGATCTTCCCGCATCATCTTTTAGATCTGCGAGTGTAGAAACCTGTTCGCTTATTGGGCTAGGTAGGCAATGGTCAATAGCATCACGACCGATCAAGGTTGTTGATCTTGCAACGAATGCGATAGCAACTGAGCTGATTTCCGGACAGGTACTGGCTGATTCAAGATTTGTTTTTCGTATTTCATCTTCAGGGGTTGAAATAGGATTGATGGATGTTATCCAAAATAACCGAAGCAAGCTGGATGATTATTTTGAGATAAAAGATGGTATAAACCCTGGGAGAAAGGATTTTAGGCCTTTCTTGCTTGGTAGAGTCAAGGACGGTTACTTTGTACCAAACGCACATGAATCTTCACCGCTTCATCCGCTTTCGAAGCCGGAAAAATATAACCCGTATATTCATCGCCCAACGATAAACGGGCGCAACTTTGAAGAATTTTCAGCAATCTCATGGGATGGCACCTTTTTAAGATATACCTCCGAAGTTGCATATTTGGAGGAATTCTTCGTTAAAGGCACAAGATGGAGTGCGCAGCTCAGAGAGCGTGAGCATTACGACAGGGAGATTAAAATCGTTTCGCGTCAAACAGCAAAGACTTTAATCGCGACAATTGATAGCGAAAGGTACTTCCCCCTCAATACCGTTCATTCTCATTTCCCAAAGCACTGTGCGAACAAGGCGGGATATGACTCTTATGTGTTGCTGGGAATTCTCAACAGTAATGTACTTAGGTTTTATTATCAGACGCTTTCACAAGAGACAGGCAAGGTGTTTCCGCAAGTGCACATATCCAAGATTAAGGCCTTGCCGATACCTACGATCATTAATAATGAAATGCGATCAAAAATAGCTTTTATTGTTAAAGATGTTCTCAGTGGAATTGCTTCAGAGAAACTGTACACATTAAATCAAACTGTTTATGAATTGTATGGACTAGACGAATCACAACGACGAACAATTGATGCGAGTTTGTCTTCGGACGCGTCAGATTTCGTTGATTCTGAATATATGGAGGCTGCAACCACCTGTAGCGCACCGGGGACTCTCTATCAGAGTATTGAATCGTTTTTCGCCAGCAATGATGGTTGGTATTCCAAAAATGAAGTGCTTCAGCGGACAAGTATTTCTGCCAACGACTGGCAATCGACAATCGCCCAACTACTTGCCGACGGCCTGGTGGAGCGCCAGGGCGAACGGCGAGGTGCGAAATATAGAGCGGTGAAACGGAATCGATGAGGAGACTGATGAATGGCAAACAATGAAAAATTTGACGATTCCGTAACTGAAGCCATTCCTCGAGAAGTGACTCCGGCTCGGAACGCCTGGCTCATCCGCCTCGGTGACGAAGCACGCAACCGGCGCTTTTCGGTGACTGTCGATCACGGCTCTTCGCTCTTCCGGGGTGTCGAGGAAGCTGACGGCGTGCTGATCGCCGGTGGCGACCCGTTGGCTGCGGTTTCGTTCGCCCGTATCTACCGCATTCGCGCCAAGCTCGACGAAACGACATTCTTTTTCGATGGCGTCCTTCCCGTGAATGGCGGAAAGACTTTGACCGACCTCGGTGTGACCGCGCCCGAATCCAAGGCCGCCGTGGTGCGACTGGAGTGGCCGGTATTCGAGACGGCGCTGAAGACGGCTTGCGGCATCGCCTTCGATGCCCTGCCCGTACTGGAAGGCGATTCCGCCGAGGAACAGGACTACGTGCGGGAACTTCTCCAGTTGGCCGTCATCGACGACCTGCTCGGTCCGGCGGATGGGCCGGTCGAGGAGATTGTGGGCATGAGCGTTCGCGATCGCTACCTTGTGGGCAAGCTGGCTCCGATGGACACGGCTCCGGATGCGGCGGAGACGGACACCTTCGGCGAATCGGGACGCCCGGATTCCGAGGAGCGAGACGAGGAAGTGGACACGTCCACCAATCAGTCCCTGGTTCCATCGTCCATGGGGTTCACCTTCTGCGTCGACGGAGAACTGGAAAACGTCCAATTGTTCGCCAACTGGGGGCGCTACGAACGGACGCAGAGCGAGCGGGAGAACGAGGAGACGGGCAAATCCCCGCGTTGCTGGAAGCGCATACCCTCGGGCGGCTCCGCCGTGGTCTCCCTGAAGAAGCGGACCATCGAGCCGATCCGGATCGACGCGGACTGCCCTTCGGTCGTGGTGCAAGGCTCGGTCAGCGCCCCGCTGGAAAACGGCGACAGGCTGGTGACGCTCTTTCTGGTCAACACCCAGACCATGCCCGAACAGAACCAGGATCAAGCCTGGATCTTCCAGCCCGAACTGAGCGTTCGCGACACGGAGGGCCGTGCGGTGTTCCGGCGTCGCCCGATCCTGCGGGCCGACGAATTCGATGAGGAGCGTGAAGCGCTCGAAATGATCTATCGGGATCGGGTCGAGTTCGCCGTCGGACATGGCATTTCGGTCCACGCTACCGTCTCGGAGGATGATCGCGAGCGGGCCACGGAGGTCAGGACCGCCGTGCTGCCCGAGTACGAGATCCAGGTGACCGAAACGCCCGGTCTCGAACCGGAAGACCGCCCGGCCATGCGCCGAATGATCGAGGACGGCCTGCTCGACATGGAGCGGCTCGCAGAGCTCGCCACACCGGAAAAGCGTGACGAACTGGTCGCCGGGCTGAAAGTGCTGACGGACGACTACGCGGAGTGGATTACCGAAAACAGGAACGCCATCGGCAGCGAGGTCGTGGGATACGACATCCCGGCTACCGAGGCGATGGATCGTTGCAATCTGATACTGGAAAGGCTCAGGGAAGGCGTCGACGTCCTGGCGGCAGACGACCGGGCGCTGGCCGCTTTCGGGTTCGCCAACCGGGCCATGGCCTCGCAGCGCATTCACAGCATCTACGCGCTCGCCAAGCGCCGTGGAGACGAGGTTACAATAGATGCGCTGAACGTCCGCAAGAACCGCTCGTGGCGTCCGTTCCAGTTGGCGTTCATGCTGCTTTCGATTCCGGCACTCGCCGACCCGACTCACCGGGACCGCACCCAACCCTTGGAGGCTTTCGCCGACCTGCTCTGGTTCCCCACCGGCGGCGGCAAGACCGAGGCCTATCTCGGTGTCGCGGCCTTCACCATGGGCGTCCGTCGCCTCCAGGGCGACCTGGGCGGTCTCGATGGTGGACGCGGCCTGGCCGTGATCATGCGCTACACCTTGCGGTTGCTGACCCTGCAACAGTTTCAACGGGCCACGGCCCTGATCTGCGCCATGGAAGTGCTGCGCCGCGCCGAACCGGAGGTCTGGGGCGACGCGCCGTTCACCATCGGTCTCTGGGTCGGCCAGCGGGTCACGCCGAACACCACCGACGAAAGCCATGCGGCGATCGAAAAGGAACGGGACGGCAAGTACGGCACGGGTTCGACCCCGGCCCAGTTGACCAGTTGTCCGTGGTGCGGTTCCGAGATCGCTCCCGGGCGGGAGATAAGGGTCGACAGGGATCTCGGCCGAACCTTCGTCTACTGTGGCGACAAGTACGGCCGGTGCGAGTTCAGTCAGGCGAAGTCGAAGAATCTGGGGCTTCCGGTCCTGGTGGTGGACGACGAAATCTATCGCCACCCGCCCTCGATGCTGATCGCCACCGTGGACAAGTTCGCCATGATGGCATGGCGCGGGCAGGTGCGAGCGCTCTTCGGCAAGGCGAACCGCGAATGTCCGCGCCACGGGCTGCTCTGGCCGGAGGCCGACTGCAACGGCAATCACACCAAGAAAGGGTCACTGGAAGCGGTCAAGGTCAGAGAGATCACTCCCATCCGGCCCCCGGATCTGATCATCCAGGACGAATTCCATCTGATCAGCGGACCGCTGGGAACCATGGTCGGCCTGTACGAAACCGCCGTGGACGAACTTTCGACCTGGACGGTCGACGGCAAGGCGATCCGGCCCAAGATCGTCGCCTCCACGGCGACGGTACGCAAAGCCGAAGAACAGGTGAACAACGTCTTCCTCCGCAGGGTTTCGGTCTTCCCGCCCCACGGACTCGATGTCGAGGACAACTTCTTCTCGGTGCAGCGTTCGGTGGAACACAAGCCCGGGCGTCTCTACATGGGGATCTGTTCGCCGGGCAGCTCCCGTCCCGCCGTTCTGATCCGTGTGTACGTCGCCCTGCTGACCGCCGCCCAATCGCTGTTCCAGCGCTTCGGCGCGGCGGCCGACCCGTACATGACCGTGGTCGGGTATTTCAACTCCCTGCGCGAGTTGGGGGGCATGCGGCGGCTGGCCGAGGACGACGTGCAGACCCGTGCCTATCGCGTCCAGATGAGCGACGTGAAGCGACCGGGGCTGAGCCAGCGTTCGGTACGCATTGTGGACGAGTTGACCTCGCGGGTTTCTAACAAGGAGATTCCCAAGAAGCTCGACCAACTGGAGGTCAAGTTCAAACCCACCTGGGAAAAGGGCGAGACGCGGGCCATCGACATCGTCCTGGCCACCAACATGCTGTCGGTGGGCGTCGACGTCAATCGTATCGGACTGATGGTCGTCAATGGCCAACCGAAGAACACGGCGGAATACATTCAGGCAACGAGCCGCGTCGGTCGTTCCTTCCCAGGACTCGTTTGTACCGTGCTCACCTGGTCGCGGCCTCGAGATCTGTCTCATTACGAAACGTTCGAGCACTATCACGCGACGTTCTACAAGCATGTCGAGGCCCAGTCCGTCACGCCGTTCGCGGCGAGAGCGCTCGATCGTGGCCTGACCGGTGCGATGGTGAGTTTGCTCCGGCTCGAAAACGATTCCATGAACCCGAATCCCGGGGCGCAATCCCTCGACAGTTCCGGCAAGGCGGAAGCCCTGAGAGCACGGAAGGTGCTGTCCGAGCGTGCTTGGAAGGTGAAAGACAAGGCGGCAAGAACCATCGCAGACAGCATGACCGCCGATCGGATCGACCGGTGGGTGAAGGAAGCCGTGAAGGCCGGGCGCAGACTGGGTTACGAGACGGCGCGTGGGCAAGGCGACCTCGCCGCTCTACTGAAAAAGCCCGGAGCGTTGGCGTGGGACGAATTCACGGTCCCCATGTCGATGCGCGAAGTGGAACCCGGAGTTCAACTGATCATGGATGCTTCGAAGCACTCTACCGAACCTCCGTCCTGGAAACCGAAGGTCAAGAAAGCGAACGGAGGTGACGCATGAGTTCCTATCTCGTCGGACAAGTCCGTCCCAGTCAATTGCTCTGGACCTATGGTCCCGGAGCCCTGATCGACCTGCCGAATCTTTCGGTGTTGACCATGGGTCTCGATCGCTGGAATCCGGACCGATGCCCTCCGATCGAGGAGGCACGCCTACTCGCCGCCGTTCGCCGAGTGCTCGGCCCTCAAGTGGAACGGTTGCGGATGCCCCCCTTTCTGAGGGAGGACGGCGTCGACCCCATGTCCGCCGAAGGCAAGATCGGCGTGCCGGTCCGCCCCTTTCCGCGTTGGTTGAGATGCGTCAAATGCGGCTTGCTGGCCGAATACGATTCGGGCCTGTTCGACATCAAGGCCAACCCGTACCGTCCTGAGCAGACCCATTTCGTGCATTCGAACTGTGAGAAAGGCAAGAACGCCGATGCGGTTCCCGCCCGCTTTCTACTCGCGTGCAGGAACGGTCACCTCGACGATTTTCCGTGGCATTGGTTCGTGCATGGAGGCCCCTCCGAGTGCAAAGGGACGCTGCGTTTCTTCGAGCGAGGCGCTTCCCTGCAGACCGAAAACCTCTGGGTCAAATGCGACACCTGCGATGCCGCACGCTCCCTGGTCCATGCCTTCGGGCGGGAGGCACAGGAAAACCTTCCCGCCTGTAGAGGACGGCATCCCCACCTCAACCAGTACGAGGAATGCGGCGAGGACCCCAGAACCATCCTCCTGGGGGCGACCAACGGGTGGTTCCCGATCACACTGTCCGTGCTCGCGATCCCTCTCGAACGCGACCAGCTCGGTCAATTGATTCTGGATGGATGGGAATACTTCTCGGATGCGGAATCGGCCGACGAGATCAAGGTGATCGTGAAGACCCTGGTCAAGAGCGGCAGCCTGCCCGGAATCGACAAATGGGATCATAGGGATATCTGGAAGGCCGTCGAAGACCGAAGGGAAGGTAGATCGGGCACCACGGTCATATCCGAGGGCGACATCAAGGACCCCGAATGGGACGTCCTGACCTCAGACGATCCTCCGACGGACTGGCCGCATTTCCTGAGCAGCAAGACCGAAACACCGGAGGGCTACCGAGACCGTCTGGCCAGCGTGTTGCTGCTGGAACGTCTCCGCGAAGTGAACGCCCTGATCGGCTACACCCGGGTAGAGGCTCCAGAGGAATCGACCGATCCGGACGAGCGACCGCCGATGGCCGATCTCAGCCGGAACAAGCCCGATTGGATACCCGCCAGTGAAGTGCATGGTGAAGGGATATTCATCAGGTTCGACGAGAATGCCGTGGCCGAATGGGAAAAGCAAAAAGCCGTTCAGGCCAGAAGCCAAAAGCTGGAGGCGGGTCATCGGGGCTGGCGGAACGCACGTGGGCTGGACCCCGACGAGGGATACCCTGGAATCAGATATGCCATGCTGCATACGTTCGCCCATCTTCTCATTCGGGAGCTGGCTCTCGAATGTGGCTACAACGCGGCGAGCATCCGGGAGCGTATCTACGCGAAGAGTGACAGCGAATCACCCATGGCGGGTGTGTTGCTCTACACGGCGGCCGCCGATTCCGACGGGACACTCGGTGGACTCGTCGAGCTCGGAAAACCCGAGAATCTGGGACGCTTGATCGAGCAGGCGCTGGATCGCGCCACCGTCTGCTCTTCCGATCCCCTCTGCTCGGAACACAATCCCGGTGTCGATCGTTCGTTGCATTCCGCTGCCTGCCATGCCTGCACCTTCGTCGCCGAAACGTCCTGTGAACGTGGAAATCGCTATCTGGACAGGGCTCTGCTCGTAAAAACATTCGAAGTCTCCGACACCGCTTTCTTCGTCGGAAACGGAGGCTCGAATGGATGACCTTCTGGCAGTGATCGCCGAACTCGGCCTGGAGTTGCATCCGGATCGTATCTCCACCGTCGCGTCGAAGATCGAGACGCTGGGCTCCGTCGAGCAGTTCGCCTTGACTCGTTCGAGTTTCGGCCCCAACGCCGACAAGGAATTGGTGGGACGTCTGGATCGGGCGTGGCGTAACAGCAAGGACACCTCTCCGCGAGACGTGGCTTCCGCTCTCCGGGGAGCGTCTGCGGCGGCAGTCCTGAGAGAGAACCGTGGGGCCGTGGAACTGGTATGGACAGGCCCCTCGACGGGTCAGGTTCCGGTCAGGCACACAGAGCAGGTGCTGTGTGAAGTCATCGAAGCCGCGAAGAGACGGCTGTTTCTCGTCAGCTTCGTCGCCTACGAAGTCGATTCGATCATCCGGGCGCTCCGTGGAGCGATAGGACGCCAGGTTCAGATCGACGTATTGCTCGAGTCGTCCGACAAGCATGGCGGGCGGGTGACATACGATTCCGTCAAGGCCATGAAAGGCATTCTCCCCTCGATCGACGTTTACGTCTGGTCGTCGGACAGGAAGTCGCTGCCCGGACAGTTGTCGGGAGCCGTTCATGCCAAATGTGCCGTCGCCGACGGCGAACTGGCTTTCATCACCAGTGCGAATCTGACCTCCGCCGCGATGGAGCGCAACATGGAGCTCGGCGTCCTCGTAAAGGGCGGAGAGCTGCCCTTCGAGCTCCATCGACATCTGGAAGCGCTGATTTCCACGAAGGTCATCGAAAAAGTAAACGAGGATAACGACCAATGAACGAGGGAATCGGAACGGACGGCATTGCGGGCAACGACCATTACAGGATGACGGTGGATTTGAACGTCCTGGACCATCTCGGAATCAATCTCTACAGCAACATCGCCGCAGTGTTGACCGAAGCGGTCGCGAACGCGTGGGATGCCGACGCGGAGAACGTCGAGATCGGTATAGATCCGGACGGGAAGTTCATCGAGATCAAGGACGACGGTATCGGAATGTCCATCGAGGACATGAACACCAAGTACCTCCGGGTCGGCTATCGTCGCCGGGACGAGGATCAGGAGACCGGTCGCACGACCGCCAAGGGACGCCCCGTCATGGGCAGAAAGGGCCTTGGCAAGCTGTCTCTGTTCTCAATAGCCAACACGATTGAAGTTCACTCGGCAAAGAACGGCGAGTCCCATGGACTGAGAATGACGATCGACGGAATTCACAAGTCGGTCCAGGACAAAGAACCTTTTTATAGCCCGGAAAAGCTGCCTCGGGAGGAAATACAGGTCACCAATGGGACCGCGATTCTGTTGAAGGATATCAAGCGCCAGCGTCTCGGACGCGGAGCCACGGCCTTGCGGAAACGACTCGCTCGTCGCTTTTCCGTAGTCGGAGAGGCGCACGGATTCAAGATTCTGATCGACGGACATCCGATCAGCACGGCCGATCGGGGCGACTTGCCCATGGTCCAGTTCCTTTGGAGTTTCGGAGACGAAGAGCCGGATCTTTCGTCCGCAGGACAGTTGTTGGAGCGGGAAGCCCTCTCGGATCGGCTCGACGCATGGGATGGGGATTGGTCGGTCACCGGCTGGATAGGGACCGCCCGTTTGCCGAAGCAGCTCGACAGCGACGATGCGGGCAACCTGAACAGCATTGTCGTCTTCGCGAGAGGTCGGCTCTTTCACGAAAACATCCTCGACAAGTTGAACGACGGTCGCCTCTACACGAAGTACCTCACCGGGCAAATCGAGGCCGACTTCCTCGATGCGGACGACGAACCGGATATAGCCACGAGCGACAGACAGCGAGTTCAGGAGGACGATCCACGATATGTTCAATTGATCGCTTTCCTCAGAAAGCAACTCACGCAGGTCGAGAAACGCTGGACGGAATGGCGGCGACTCCACGAGGTGGAAAAGGCCAAGGAGACGTCACCGGCCCTGGCCGAATGGTTGGAGTCCCTGCCGGAAGGCTTCCGCAAAAGCGCCGAAACCCTGATCGCGAAGCTCAGTGCGTTGCCCGTCGACCAGGACGAGGACCGGAAGCTCATGTATCGACACGGCATCCTGGCGTTCGAGCGCATGAAATTGCGGGGCTCGGCCGAAGAATTGGCCGCGCATGTCCATGACATAGACAAGCTCCTGGCCATTCTTGCGGACAGGGACTCCCTCGAGGCTTCGCTTTACCGGGATATAGTGAAGTCCCGCCTCGATGCCATCAAGGATTTTCAGGGAATAGCCGACGACAACGCCAAGGAAAGCGTCCTGCAAAAGTATCTGTTCGATCATCTGTGGCTGCTTGACCCGGCATGGGAAAGAGCGACCGCCAGCGAGGTGATGGAGACGAGACTCACCACCGACGGCGTGCTCACGCAGGACATGACCGAAAAGGAAAAACTCGGGCGTGTCGACATCGCCTATCGGACGATGGCCGGAAAGCACATCATCGTCGAACTGAAGCGGGTCAAACGGAAAATGAAGCTCCTCGAACTGCAGGAGCAAGGGCAGACCTATGTGGACAAGCTCAAGAAAATCCTGCTCGCCCAGGGCGACGCGACTCCGAACATCGAGGTGGTTTTCGTTCTCGGTGAGCCCATCGACGAGGAAGGGAGCAACCCGGAACGACTGAAATCGTCCATGACGGCGATCTCGCCGGGCAGCAGAATCGTCCACTACGACTCTCTCATCAGAGGAGCACAGGAGGCGTATTCCGAGTTCCTTAAAAAGAGCAAACAGCTCGACAAGCTGGAAAGAATCGTCGACAGGATATGAGCGGCGGGCACCGAGGATGAACGGCAGTGGATACCGTGGACAAAACGACACGTTCGAGAATCATGTCCAGGGTCGGTCAAAAGGACACCGGCCCGGAGATGAAGCTTCGACGGTCGCTGCACAAAATCGGGTTGCGATATCGGCTTCACGACAAGAGGTTGCCGGGATCTCCGGATGTCGTCTTCCCCAGGTTCAAGGCGGCTTTGTTCGTCCATGGCTGTTTCTGGCACCGCCACGGTTGCAAGGCGACCACGACGCCCAGAACCAACGTGGATTTCTGGCGCAAGAAGTTCGACGAAAACATCGCCAGAGACCGACGGCACATCGAAGCCCTTCAGGATGCGGGCTGGAGGGTGGCGGTGGTCTGGGAGTGTTCGCTAAAAGGCAAAAGCGCCGACCCCGATGAGGTTGCGAGACTTGTGAGCGAATGGTTGGTGTCGAGCGAGAAGCAAACGGTTATCCCTGCAAATGAGCAGTTGGAAGCCCAAGTTGGAAGAGAGAGTGAGGAATAGATGGCTGGCGAGTACGAGAAGGCGATAACAATCGAGAAGGCGATTCATCAAATCGTCAACCGGCGCTACTTGCTGCCTGCCATTCAGCGAAAATTCACCTGGAGCAGCTCTCAGATATGCGTCCTGTTCGACTCGATCATGCGAGGCTATCCGATCAATACCTTCATGTTCTGGGAAGTTCGAGAGCCGGAGGTCAAGAAGAGTTTCCGCTTTTACCAATTCCTTGAACGGTATTGCGAGCGCTTCGAAGAAAACAATCCGGACTTCGACACCAAAGGGCATGGCGACTTCTTTGCCGTCATCGATGGCCAGCAGCGACTGACTTCACTTTACATCGGGCTCAAGGGCACCTACGCATACAAACTGCCCAGGAAATGGTGGCCTCGCACCAAGGACGATAGCATCCTTCCACCGCGCAAGCTCTACCTCAACCTCGCGGCTCCTCTCGACGAAGAATCGAACGAGGAGATGATGAGCCACGAGTTCAAGTTCCTGACGGACGCGCAGTTCAATGAGGACACGGGCAAGGCAGAAAAGATTTGGTTTCAGGTCGGTGAAATCCTCGATTTTGATGCAGCCGAAACCGACGATGACGTTCTCGATATCGTCATGGATTATCTCCAGGGGATTGGGCAGGAATCCAACAAGTATGCTCGTAAGGCGCTCACTCGACTGTATTTCGCCATTCGCCGGGACAGCACCATCCACTTCTACAACGAAACCAATCAATCCATCGATCACGTCCTCGACATTTTCATCCGCACCAACCACGGTGGAACACCCCTCGCGTTCTCGGATTTGTTGATGTCCATCGCCGTGGCCAACTGGAAGAAGGATGCAAGGCAACAAATCGACGATCTGGTGGACCAGGTCCGTTTCGGATCAGATATGGAGTTTTCCATCAATCGTGATTTCGTTCTGAAAACGGCTTTGATGCTCTCCGACGCGGATGTGCGATTCAAGGTCAAGAATTTCACCGGAGACCAGGTAGCCAAAATCGAGCAAGAATGGGACGACATCAAGACTTGTATCTTGGAGGTGTTCCGCCTCATCCGGTCGTTCGGCCTCAACGATGCCGCCCTGAGAGCCAAGAACGCGGCCATCCCGATTGCCTATTATCTATTCCACAAAGGTCGGGACAAGACCAACGGCAAGCAAGGGCTGTATGCGGACATCAACAACAGAGCTCGTCACGAGGAAGAACGGAAGCGAATCCGCCAGTGGCTGCACATGTCTTTGCTCAAGGGAGTATTCGGCGGCCAAGGGGACGCTCTGCTGACCAACCTGCGGAAGATCATTCGCCCGGGTGTTTCGAGTTCTGCCGGGTTCCCCCTGGACGAAATTGTGACCGATTATCGAGGCACGGCAAAAGACCTCACTTTTGACGACGACTTCATCGACCGATTGCTGAAAACTCAAAAGGACGATTCTTCCTGCTTTTCCATTCTGGCGCTCTTGTTCCCGGACCTGGATTTCACCCAGTCTCTCGATATCGATCACCTGCATCCCGCAGCGTCTTTCAGAAAGAAGAGATTGGATACGCATGTCGGTTTCAATAATCCGGGAGGGCGCTCTTTCTATGAAAATCCCGAGAACTGGAACGGCATCGCCAATCTTCATTTGCTGAATTCATCCAAGAACAAATCCAAGCAGGACGAGCCGCTCGAGCAATGGCTTGCCAGGCAAAACGGAACGAAAGCCGAGGATCTTCTGATACCGACAGGGACTAATCTCACCTTCGTCGCGTTCGAGGCGTTTGTCGAGGCGCGTGCGGCGTTTCTCAAACAGAAGCTGGGCTCGCTGGTCGGCGCTGTTAATTCTGTTGCGGCACAAGGATAGAAAACATGCCTGACGACATAAAAACAGCCAAAACCGCCCTCGCAAAACTCCATCATGACATGGAGGCCATCAACAGACTGGCCAAACCGTCCTATCTGAGCGTGATCGAGCAGATGGAGCGCACGCTGGAACCGATCCGTCGTCAGCATTTGGAATTCAGTCGCGCCTTCGAAATGTCTGGAGCCATGGCCCAGATACAAGAGATAGCCAACGCCAATCAGCACTGGCAGGAGTTGATAAAGCAGGCCTCCGTGACAAACCGCATTGCCGAGAGCCTTGCGGCTGCACATCAGTCATGGCTTGAGCGTATGAAGCCTCTCCAGCACGACTTCTCGCACCTTTCCCAGCTTCAGGCATCCGCCAAACTGGCCCTGTGTGACACATCCCTGCGGCTTGCCGCCACGGAACGGCTCATGGGGGGCATCGATTTCGAGGCGATAAGGGGGCGTTTCCAGATCGAGATGCCGGTCATCGCGGGGCTGGAGAGCTCAATAGCCCATGTAGCAGCATCGTATGGAGGTTTGGCAGAGTCTATACGGGAGATCTCGGACATTACGCGGCTGCCTGCCTTCGTTTTGCCGGGGGCCACTCGTGAGATCTACACCACCAGCTTCGCGCTCGAGACCCTTCGCCCCTGGGACGACCGGGATGAGGATGAGGCCGAAACGGAAATTCAGCTTGTCGCCGAAGCTGAGCTGGAAACATCGGGCTGCATCGCTCTTCTGCAACAGGTCGATCCGGGGCTCGCACGGCCGTACATCGGCGCTCGGGATGCCCTGTATGGTAACAATGCCGACCGGGCAA
>ERZ795056.2384-NODE-2384-length-20889-cov-56.769511_pt1 | contig 20889 bp, 22 predicted proteins | sample MGYA00375140_ERZ795056 | MGnify/ENA primary metagenome ERZ795056 (study PRJEB30185, sample SAMN05720227) | activated sludge metagenome | isolation source: Anaerobic digester | place: USA | collected 2015-03-09 ... | reverse complement strand
ATGCATGGAGAGCTGTACCGAGTGCGCCAAGGCCTGCAAGGCCAAGGTGGCCTGAGAGGGTGTGAATAAATCTACTGCGCGGCCCGATTTCGCCCCTGCGATGCTCACCGTACTCTTGTACGGCTGCGCTTCTCCGGGCGAACTCGAACCGCTCGCTACGATTTCTTCACACCCTCTGAGTAGCCGCGGAAGCCCAGCGTCAGCCGCCCGGCTGGCGGGGGCGCACGCTCAGCTCTGCGTAGCCGGTGCCCAGATCCGGCTCACGCATGAAGCTCCAGTCGGGCAGCAGGCCCAGCAGGATTTCCGCCGTGGTGCGGATGGTGCATCCGTAGGCCAGATGCCCCCCCAGCACTTCACCCGTGGCCGTAGCCAGGGCGGCGTGCAGGTGGGATCCGTTGGCCGCAATACTCCCCGACAGGCTCAGCAGCTCGATTTTTCCCGTCAGCACGTCCACATCGTCGGCGCCGGCCCGGCGCAGATGGGCTCTGTCGAGGCTGCCGATGCCGGCCACCACGAAGGCGGCCGAAAAGCCCTCGGCAAAGACAAGGCACTCCAGCGCGCGGCGGAGATCCTGCCCCGGGGTCAGACGCAAGGGCCGCATTTCCATTCCAGAATTCCCGTTCATGCAGTGCCCCTCCGCTGAAAGTGCTCGCCGGGCTCAGAACCCGGCGTCGTTCAGAAAACGCTGCCGTTCGGCATCCTTGTCCAGGTGGCTGGCCAGTGCCCGGCACAGGGTGTCGAGGCTGTTGGCGGTACGCGACTCGCGCCGCACCAGCACCTTTGCCATGGGGCCCATGTGCCGGGCGAAGAGCTTTTCGATTCGCTCCAGGTCGGCGCTGGCGATGACGCTCACAGCCGCTGCCGACGTGGCACTGGTGCTCGCATTCACAACGCTCCGCAAAGAGGACGAAGCACCGGACAGACCGGAACCGGCAAGGGCGCTGGACAGGAATGCCGAGCGGGGTGCCGGATCGGGGATCAGATCGGCAAGGCTCTGCAAGAGCTCTCGCAGGCTGCCGGCCCGGGGTACCGTGCGGCGCACGAGGATGCGGGCCATGGGGCCGATATGCTGGGCCAGGATGCGCTCGGCGCTGTCGATGGCCGCCGGCGTGATGTCGATCCCGGTGGCCGGGCGGCTGAGGGAGGGCTCCGCCGCCGCACCGCAGGCCGCCAGGTGCTCGCCGTTCCACAGATAGAGATCATGATCCCGCGCGAGGGGATCGCGGCGCAGGCCCAGGTGGCGGAAACACTCGCCGGCGTTGCGCTTGAGGTGCTGGATGACTTCGTAATAGGCACGCGCCACCAGCACCTGGCCGGGCTCCGAGAAGCGCATCACCCGGAAGGCGGTGGTGATGCCATCGCCAAGAATGCGGGAACGGCCATTGGGGTCGGGTGCCACCCGCACCGGCCCCAGGTTGATCCCCATATGCACACCAAGCCCTTCACTGGCCGCCGTATCGCCCAACTGCACCGCCGTGCGCAGGGCATCCTCGGGGTCGCCCACGTAGCACACGGCGCACCCCTCCTTCGTATTGACGGCCAGGCGGCTGGTGGGCGGCACGGGCGCGATGGCCTGACTGAGCATGCGCACCAGCCGCGTGCGCCTTTCGGACTGGATGGCCGGATCATCGGCGGGTGACACCACATCCGCAAACAGCACCGCACCGATGAATGTCCTGGCTTCGGAGGCCGACAGGCCCAGGGGCAGCGGTGCCTCGACGGGCGGATCGACCGGCCCCTCGCCGCCGGTGGGGGGCGCCAGGCAGGCCCGGCGGAAGTCCGCCACCTGACGGGGGCGCTTGTCCTCGTCCGGGTTGAGGGCCCAGTCGATGGCGTTGAGCAGACCGAGGCCAAAGGCATCCACATTGCCGATGCCGGCCGCCGGGGGCATGTTGTCTTCGCGCAGGCGGGCAAAGGCCTCCACCGGCAGCTTGCCGGTGACCATCCAGTACATGACCCCTGCCAGGGCGTACAGATCCGTCCAGGGCCCCTGCTTGCCGTGGCGGTGGTACTGCTCCGCCGGGGCAAACCCGGGCGTGACCACCGCGGTGAGGGCCTGCTCCTGACCGTCCTCGTTCTCCAGGCGGCGCGCCGAGCCGAAATCCAGCAGCACGGGCGTGCCGTCGGCGCGCATGTAGATGTTGCCCGGTTTGATGTCCCGGTGCAGGAAGCCGGCCCGGTGGATGGCCTCGAGCCCGTCCAGCAGGGGCCGCACGATGTTGAGCAGGGTCGGGCGATCCAGGGGCAGGCGCCCGATCAACCATTGGTTGAGGGGCTCCCCGGTCTCGTACTCCATCACCATGTAGGCGGTTTCGTTGGCCTGGAAGTAGCGCAGCACACGCACGATGCCGGGGTGATGAAAGCTGGCCAGGGCGCGACTTTCCAGCAGGAAGCGCTTGAGGCCCCATTCGAACCCCTTGGTGGCCTTGGCCGAACGAGCACGCACCGAGCAATCCGCTTCCCGCAGGGCGAGATCCTTGGGGACGTATTCCTTGATCGCCACCCGGCAATCCAGGTGGGTGTCGTGGGCCAGATAGGTGATGCCGAAGCCCCCGCCACCGAGCACACTCTCAATGCGGTACTCGTTGAGGACGTAGCCCCGCTGCAGGGCGAGGTGATCGTCCTGGCCGTCGCGCGAAACGCAGGTGGTGTCGCTCATCAGGCCGCGCGGCTCAGGAATCGATCATCTGCATGGCCTTTTCGAGACTGCGGCGCATGCGGTTGAAGGAGCTGGCGAGAACCGCCACTTCGTCGCGACCGTTCTCGGGAAACTCGGGCTGGTCGAAATCACCGGTGCTGACCTTGTCCGCCGCCGCCGACATGCGCGACACCGGCTGGATGATCAGCCACGACAGCATCAGGTTGAGCACCACGAAGACCGCGGCGAAGACCGCCGCCAGGGAGGCCATGAAGGTGCGGAAGGCCTGGCCCGCGTTCTCGAGGGGCACGGACATGGGCACCGACACCACCTGGGCCCCCACCACCTCGTTGAGCTTCCAGCCGAAGCCGTTGGCCGTGCCATAGACCTTGATCATGCTGGCCGGCGCCACGTCCGGCGTGCTGTGGCAGGGCAGGCAGGCGGCCGTCTCGATGCGGATGGGGTGGGCGATGTAGAGGGTCGGGCCGGTGGGCGTGTCGCGCTGGCCGGTGATTTCCTTGCTGTCGGGGCGGTTGCGGAAGCTGTTGACCAGGTCGGCCTCCCAATCCGCCGCCCGGTCGCGGGGGTTGGTGGGGTTGAGGGTGGCTTCCTTGTAGTCGTAGTTGGGGTACTTCTTGCGCAGCTGGGCGAGGGTTTCAGTGGCCGCGTAGGCCGGTACCGTCTGGGGCAGGAACTGCTTGTCCATCAGGGGGTTGAGGTGGGGGCGGACCTGGGCCACGGTATAACCCCGCACGGCCATGGCCGCCTCCATGACCAGCCGCGCCTCGCCCAGCACCTGCTCGCGGGCATGACGGTGGAGCAGTTCGTGGGAAATGTAACCGGCCACACCAAAGCCGGCGAGAAAGACCGCCAGCAAGACCAGATTGAATTTGAGTCGCAAGCCCATGGCTGAAATCCCCTGATTCGGCCTGAGCGGCCCCAAACATGAAGAGACATTTTGTCACATCACGGGAAGATCAAGGGACTCTCTCACGCCATCAACGAATTTTCAGGGTGCCCAGCCAGCGGCTGGCGGGATCGATGTCGGTGGTATCGGCGGTGCCATAGGGAGGCCGCGTGTCCACTTCGGGCGGCGCGCCGATCTGGTTCAGATCGACGGCCTGGGCGGTGCCCACGATGCCATCGGCCGTGACACGCATGCGGTAGTACACCCCGTTCCAGAGACGCGCGCCGAACTCGGCCGGCGACTTGTACAGGAACAGCAGCGAGTGCTCGAGCCAGCCCAGGTCATCCCGGGTCACCGTGGCCGGATTGCGGTGAGGATAGGGAACATGGCACAGCACCTCGGGCCCCTCAAGGCACTTGAACTCCCGCATGGACAGGAAGAAATCCTTGAAGCGGTCGTGATCCAGATGCAGCACGAAGGCCGTGCGCGCACCCTGCGGATGAAAGCTGACGGTGCCGATGGGCACCGTCGTGCCGTCCCGGCCTTCCAGGGTGATGGCCCGGGTACCGCTCAGATCCCAGGGGTGTGCCGCACCGGGCAGCGCCATGAGGATGGCAGAGACGATCAACGGGCCGGTCTTGCGCAGGAACAGGGCAGGCATGGCGGCAGCTCCGGTAGCGACATACAAGGATGGATCACCTGCGCCCGTCTTCGTTCCCGGCGCGCTCACACGGTGGCGACGATCTCGCCGAGACGGGTCAGCGCCGCCTCGATCCGCGGGGAATACGGGTAGCCGCAGCTGATCCGCAGGAAGCGATCGAAGCGCTCGGAGTTGGAGAAGAGCAAACCCGGCGCAACCCGGATGCCTTCGTGCAAGGCCGCCTCGAACACCCGCCGGGATGAGCACCCTTCAGGCATCTCCACCCACAGTAGCATGCCGCCGCAGGGCATGCTGAGGCGGGTGCCCGCCGGAAAGCGGGCGGCAATCGTCTCGGCCGTGCGCTCGCGCTGCGCCTTGAGCTGACGGCGCAGGCGCACCAGATGCCGGTCGAAGGCGTGACCGGCCATGAACTCGCCGATGGCGATCTGGGCCAGGGCATCGTTGGGTCGGCTCTGGGCGTGCTTGAGCATGCGGATGCGGTCCTGCCAGCGCCCACCGGTGACCCAGCCGATCCGCATGCCCGGCGCCAGGGTCTTGTGGAAGGAGCCGCAGTGGATCACGTTGCCGCGGCTATCCCAGGCCTTGCAGACACGGAGAGGCGGGTCGTCGTCGCTCAGGGCACCGTAAATGTCGTCTTCGATCAATGCCACGCCATGGGTTTCACACAAGGCCACCAGGCGGGCCTTCTCCTCGTCGGGCATGACACAACCGAGGGGGTTCTGGAAATTCGGCACCACCACGACTGCGGCGATCCGGCCGTGGGACTGGAAGGCCAGCTCCAGGGCCTCCACCGACAGGCCGCGGCTGGGGCTGGTGGGAATCTCCAGGGCGCGCAGGCCGAGACTCTCGATGACCTGGAGAAGGCCGAAATAGGTCGGTGACTCCACGGCAATCATGTCACCGGGCCGGCTCACTGCACGCAAGGCCAGATTGATGGCCTCGGTGCATCCGTGGGTCACCAGGATCTCATCGGCCGTCAGGCTCATCCCGGCCGCCAGGGCGCGCCGCGCCAGCACGGCCCGGAAGCCCGGGTCGCCCAGGGGCGGCACCGGGGTCACCAGCACCTCCGGGTGCCGGCGCAGGGCGCGCAGGGCCGCGTTCTTCAGGGCCTCCTGGGGATAGGCCTCGGGGGCGCCAAAGGCCAGGGCCAGGTTGGTGCGCACCGGGTGACGTTCGCACTTGGTGACAAAGTCGGAAACCCGGTCGTGGATGCCGGCAAAGGCCGCCGGATCGGGCACCAGGGCCGCGGCCCGGGGGTCGGGCTCGCTGACCGGCTGCAGATGGGCGCGTCGTGGGCGTTGCACGAAGTAGCCGGAACGCGCCCGCGCCTCCAGCAGCCCCTCATCCTCCAGCGTTCGACAGGCCTGCAGCACCGTGGACAGGCTGACCCCGTGCTGGCGGACCAGGCTGCGCAGGGAGGGCATGCGCTGGCCGGGGGGCAGCACGCCGGACTGGATGGCCCGCCGGTAATGGGCGGCCATGCGGGCGTAGAGCAGGGTGTCGGTGGTGGTCTCGATGTCCATGGCGCGATGATCCCCGAAGGCGAATGGAAGCCACAGATACAGATGGGCGCAATACACACCATAACAGGCCGCGAAATTCCGCGCTGAACCGATACAGAAAGGCCGGACCTGTGCCTGCCGGTCGCGGGGAGGAATTCGTAAGCTGCAGCCATTCCCACTGCCGGAGCCCACCATGGACCCGATCCTCCCCAAGCCCGATGAACCCCTCTACCTCGCGGCAGAGCAGCAGCACCTGCGTCCGGCCCGGGCCGGCACCCTTGTCCTGGTGGAAGAAGGCCTTGTGCTGCTGGAGGGGCCGCCCCGCTGGCTGGGGGAGCGGATGCACAGCGCACGCCTGCAGATCGGGGCGGGCTGCTGCCATGTGCTTGAAGAGGATGGCTGGATCGGCCTGACGTCCCCGCGGGGCGCCAGACTGCGGGTGCTGGCCGGACGGCCTGCCGATGAAGACCTGGGGGATCTGCTGGTGGCCCGGCTGCGTTGCCTGCGCACCCTGGAAAACCGCTTGCTGGCCGCACTGGCGGCGGCCCTGCGGCTACGCGTGGAGGAGCGGGAAAACCCGGGAAGACCGGCGCCCTAACGGACGGCGGCCGGCCGCTTCATGAGGTAGGCGGCCTCGATGTCCCACTCGGCCAGGATCTCCGCCGCCTCGCAGGCCTGCTTCGGGTCGTCGAAACCTTCCCGGGACGGCACCCGGACGAAGCTGCGGAGAGAGCGGCCGTTCTTGCCGAAAAGGTCGTACCAGCCGTCCCACTTCCCGTCGTTGTCGCGGCGGGGGACTGCATAGGGCTGAAAGGAAAAATCACCGTGTGTCTGCAAAGTCATCTTGATGCTCCCATCGATCCACGGACATGCGGACGGTTCGTCACGCAGGGAATCGGGACTGAATTCTAGGGTCCGCAAAAAAGATCAAGGTAAAACATCATGGCAGACAGCCATCAGGACGCAATCATTCACAATGTCACTGCCGTACCGGCGGAATGTCCGGGCCGTCAGGCGGCCGACATACGCCGCCGCAGCCAGTTCACCAGGGTACCCACCAGCGGCAGGCGGGAGAACAGCTCCTCGCCGCTATCCCAATAGTCCCGGTGAGCGATCACCCGACCGTCTGCGGCGAAACGCAGATGGGTGGCACCGCGGATGCACTGCAGCTCGGCCTCCTTCCAGCCCCGGAAGTGGAACTCGAACTCCCAGGCCAGCCAGGCTTCGTCTCCCTCCCCCATGCGCTGGGTCACCCGGAAGCGTGGCGCCTGCACCTGCTCGTACATATGTCGGAACACCTTCTCGATGGCCGGCAGGCCACACACCTCATTGAAGGGATCCTTGAAGCGGGCATCGGCCGCATACACCTCGGCGATGCGGGCCAGGCTGGCGGGAGACAGGGTCTCGTAGAACTCGACCACCCGCGCCACGGCTTGCGACGTGTCGCTCACAGGCCGGTGCTCCGGGCGATGAGCCGAAAGTAAAGCCGGTCGGGGAGGATGCTCAGCAGCTTCAGCACGCGGGTGAAACGGCGTGGGAAGTGGATCTCGAAGGCACCGCTGGCGAAGCCCCTGACGATGCGCGCCGCGGCATCCGCAGCGGTGATCAGCGCCGGCATCTCGAAATCGTTCTGGGCAGTGAGGGGCGTGGCCACGAAGCCGGGGTTGATCAGAAACACCGACACCCCCTTCGGCGCCAGATCGAGATACAGGGTTTCGGCAAAGTTGATCAGCGCCGCCTTGCTCGGCCCATAGGCCAGGGCCTTGGGCAGGCCCCGGTATCCTGCCACGCTGCCGACGATGGCCAGCGCCCCGTGCCCCTGGAGAAGCAGTTGCGGCAAGGCGGCGGCCACGCCGTCCATCACCCCGAGGAGGTTGGTGTGCACCGTATGGCGGGCGTTCTCGGCGGTCAGGTCCCAGGCCCGCAGGGGCATGTAGGTGCCGGCATTGAGGATCACCAGATCCACCCCGCCCCAGGCGTCCAGCAACTGCAGCATGGCCGGAGTGAAGGCGCCCGCGTCGGTCACGTCAAGCGGCAGCACCAGAGCATCGCTCAGCCCGCTGGCCACCTGCTGCAGGCCTTTGGCACTGCGTGCCGACAGGGCCAGCCGCGCGCCGCGGGCATCCAGCTCCACGGCGAGCGCGGCGCCGATGCCCGAGGAAGCGCCGACGATCCACACCCGCCGGCCCTGCCAGTCGGTGATCGGCGTGTTCAGGGGGTCAAACCAGCCCATACCCATGATGCCCTTGCCCATTTCTACTCGCGCTTGCGGAAGCTGAGGGTCACTTCGCCCAGGTGAAAGCCGAACTTGCTCATCACGGAACGGTTGAGCATCACCCGGTCATCCATCAGGAACATCCAGTCGTCGAAGTCCACGTTGTAAACCTTGCCATCCACCGGCAGGGCCATCACGTACTTCCAGCGTAGTGCATTGCCGCGGGCTTCGCCGCTTGCCTCACCGACCACGTCATCGGCCTTGCCGGTATAGCGATGGGCATCCAGCCGGGTCAGGGTCCACACCCGCCGCTGGGTGCTGCCGTCGGAGTAGGTGAAGCGCTCGTCCAGGGTGCCGGTGTTGCCCTGCCAGCGGGCATCAATAAGCACATGAAAGCGCTTCACCACCTTGCCGGAACGGTCCTGGAAGATACCGTCGGCGTCGAGGGTGCCGTTGAAGTAACGGGTCAGGTCGAGTTCAGGCTTCTCGGCGGCGTAGTCGGACACCTCCACCGACGCACAGCCGCCAAGCCCCACGAAGCCCGCCATCAGGATGGCCAGTTTGCTCATTGCAATTCCCCTTCCATGATCCGGCGCCACCGCCACAGGACGGCAGCCGCCATCAGTTTGAGTACCAGGGGCACCACCGCATACACGGCCGACAGGGCCGCCATGGCGTCCGCATCCCGTGACCCCGGCGCGTAGCCGAGAAAGCCCAGCAGCGGCAGGGCCAGCCCGGCCGCGAGGGCCAGGTTGGCCTTGGTGACGAAGGCCCACCAGCCGAAACAGGCGCCAGCGCGCGCCTCCTCGCGGCGCGCCAGCTGATCGGCGAGCAGGGCCGGCGGCAGGGCCAGATCGGCACCCAGGGCCAGCCCCGACAAAGCACACAGGGCACCGAAGGCCAGGATGTCACCGGGGCCGATGAATGCGGCCCAGGCAAACACCGCCACGGCCAGCCCCATGCCGGCCAGCCAGGCCCGTGCCTTGCCCACCCGCCGGGCCAGACGCACCCACACGGGCAGGCCCGCGGCGCCGGCCAGAAAGTAGATGGCCAGGAACAGCCCCGACAGGTCCTCCCGCCGGACCACATCGGCCACGAAGAAAAGCACGGTGGACGCCGGCACCGCCGCCGCGATGCCATTGAGGGCGAAGACCCCCAGCAAGGCGGCAAAGGGCCGGTCGGCGAGGACGCCACGCAGGGCCGCCCACGGGTTCTCATGCCGCGCCACGGGGCGTCGGCCGGCGGGCATGCCCGGCAGGCTGACCAGGGCCACCAGCCCCAGGATCGTCACGAAGACCACCCCCGTCCGCGCCAGCCCGGCCTCCATGGTGGCGGCCAGCACGCCCGGCAGGGCAGCCGCCAGCAGCACGCCGACAAGTCCGAAACCCTCCCGCGAGGCCACCAGGCGGGTGCGCATGTCGCTGCTCTCACCGAGCTCGGCGCCCCAGGCCCCGTGGTTGATGGTGGCCACCGAGTAGCCGAAGGTCACCACCACCAGCAAGCTCGCCAGCCACACACCGCCCGCCCCGGGGGGCGGCGCCAGCAGGCCGCCCACCCCCAGGGCGAGCAGGGGCAAGGCCAGGGCGATGAGCCGTCGGCGACTCAGGAAGCGGTCGGAGGCCCAGCCGATCAGGGGGTCGCTCACGGCATCGACGATACGGGTCAGGAGCAGGATGGCCCCCACCAGGGCGAGGCTCAGCCCGGCCTGGTCCGCGTACAGTTTGGGCACATGCACGTAGATGGGCAGTGCGGCAAAGGCGAGGGGCAGGCCGAGCAGACCATAACGCAGGCCCAAGAAGGCCACCTGTCGCTCGCCGGCCGGCATCACGAGGCCTGCCCGAGCAAGCGGCTGCGCAGGGCGGGAACCCGGGTGCGACTGTCCAGCCAGATGGCGAAGAAGGCGCGTGCGAAGGCCGGATCGGCCACCTCGCCCGACAGCCGGCCCTGGTGGTAGAAGGCCGCGCCACGGCCCGGCAGATGCACCCCGACGAGGGTCTCACCCGCAGCCACATCCGGAAACACCCGCTCCAGCTCCGCCTTCCAGCGGCCGAGCCGGGCATCGTCGGCGCCACCTAGGCGCCGCATCTCATCAAGACTGGTGCTCACCAGGGTGTCCCGCGAGAACCCCCGGGTATAGGTAAGCGCGAGGGCGAAAGGGGCATCTTCCCGATAGCCTTGGGCGCCAACCCACAGGGCCGCCTCATAAAGGCGCAAACCCAGGAAGCGTGCCTCGCCGCTACCGAGGGTGTGCCAGCCCGATGCCAGGGCCTTCACCGGCTCGGGCAGGCTCGCCGCCACCGGCGCCGCCAGGGCCAGGGCGACGGCCACCAGGAAGCTAGCCAGACCGCGCATGACCCAGCTGGAACTGATGCACGTCCACAGTGCCGGCCCGGAAGCCGGCTTCGCAATACGCCAGGTAGAAACGCCACAGGCGCACGAAACGCTCGTCGTAGCCGAGCGCACGCACCTCCGGCAAGGCGGCCTCGAAGCCTTCGCGCCAGCGCACCAGGGTCTCGGCGTAATCCTGACCAAAGGCCAGATCCCCTCGCACGACGAGCCCGGCCCGGCGGACGTGCCGGCCGAACACCGCCGGGCTGGGCAGCATGCCGCCCGGAAAGACGTAGCGCTGAATGAAATCCGTACCCTTGCGATATCCGGCAAACAGGGCATCAGCAATGGTGATGGTCTGCACCACGGCGCGGCCATCGGGCTTGAGACGATCGCGGATCTGGGCGAAATAGCCCGGCCAGAAGCGCTCACCGACCGCCTCCATCATTTCGATGGAGACGATGTGATCGTAGCTTCCGCGGACATCCCGGTAGTCGCACAGCTCAAAATCGGCGCCGTCGGCCCAGCCCCCCTGCTCCGCCCGGGCCCGGGCCCAACCCAGCTGCTCCCGCGACAGGGTCAGGCCAAGCACCCGGCAGCCGTACTCCTTGACGGCAATCTCGGCAAAACCACCCCATCCGCAGCCTATCTCCAGGATCATCTGGCCGGGCCGCACATCCAGCTGGTCAAGCACATTGTGGTACTTGCGGCGCTGGGCAAGCTCCAGCGACTCTCCCGGCGCCAGGCAGAGGGCGCTGGAATAGCTCATCCCCGGGTCCAGCCACAGGCGGTAGAAGTCGTTGCCCAGGTCGTAGTGGGCCTGGATGTTGCGCAGGGAACCTGCCCGGGTGTTGGCCCGCAGCAGGTGGGTCAGGCGGTGGCCGATCAGGCGCCAGGCCTTGCCATGGATGGCGCTCTGCAAGGTCTCGCGGTTGCGGGCCAGCAGCGTCAGCAGGGCCGGCAGGTCGGCGGTCTGCCAGTCGCCGGCCATCCAGGCCTCGGCAAACCCGATATCACCCTTGGCCAGAATCTCGTCAAAGACCGCTTCGTCCGCCACGCTCATGTGGGCCACACAGGGGCCGCGCCCAACCCGCCGGGTCAGGTCGGTGCCGACATGCACATCGACGGCGCCGCCCTCGATGCTGTCAAGAAGCCCCAGCACGAGGCGGGTGCCGCGGCGCAGGTGCGCTGCCTGGTCGGCAACGGCGCCGACAAAGGGGTGTTCCAGCCGGTTCATGACGAAAGCTCCTCGGTGGGCGGATGGGGTTTGCGGAAGAAGGGAACACGGCGGAGGGCAAGGCGCAGGGCCTGCCAGTGAATGCGGAACACCACGCCGAAGCTCATCAGGGGCAGGCGGGCCAGCCAGCCCAGCAGGGCGCGGCCGGTGAGGGGCTGCTCCCGGCCCGACAGGCGGGTGGCGAGCTGGCAGTGCCCGCCCTCCCAGTAGTCAATGGCGGTGCTCACCACCCCGCCCTGACGGGAGAAGCGGAAGCGATACTCGCCCCGCACCGGAAAGAAGGGCGACACGTGAAAGACCTTGCAGGCCTTCAGCTCGTCACCGGCCGTAATGGGGCGGTGGTCCGGGTGGGCCACCAGGTAGTTGTGATGCTCGCCGAAGGTGTTGCTGACTTCGGCCAGCACGGCGCGCAGGCCGCCCTGCCGGTCGTGGCAGAACCAGAAACTCACCGGGTTGAACAGAAATCCGAACATGCGCGGCATGGTCTGCAGCACCACCTCGCCGTCGGCTTCGACCAGCCCCTGGCGGTCCAGCAGGTCGCGGATCCAGGGCAGCAGGGGTGAGCCGTTGCGGGCCCCGTGGTCGCGGCTGCGCAGGGAGAACACGCCCGGGCGATCCACCCCCAGCAGCGGCACACGCAGGCCCTCCAGGTGGCTGAGGGGAATGCGCAGGGTGGCCAGGGGGTAGGTGAAACGGTTGTGCACCGGGCGGGTGCGCTCGTGCATCACCGCACCCATGCACACCTTCGGGGCGAAATCCTCGGCGACCATCAGGCCACCACCTCGCTGCACTGACTGCTCCCCTGCCAGGGCGCGGCAACCCCCAGGGCCGCCGCCACGGCGAGGGCCGATTTGAGGCCGTCCTCATGGAAGCCGTAGCCCGTCCAGGCTCCGGCGAACCAACTATTGCGTTGCCCCTGCAGGGCCGGCAGGCGGGCCTGGGCGTCAATGGCGCCCTGGTCGAAGACCGGGTGGGCATACCCATAGCGCCCGAGCACGGTATCGGCCGCCGGCTCGACAAGGGGATTGAGGGACAACACCACCGGGGTGGACACGGGCAGCGGCTGCAGCCGGTTGAGAAGGTAGGACACGGACACCGGTCGCTCACCGGGGGCGCCCTCGCCGGACAGGTAGTTCCAGGCCGACCAAACACCGCGTCGGCGGGGTAGCAGGCGCGTGTCGGTGTGCAGCCAGGCATCGTTGTGCTGGTACTTGACGGCCCCCAGCACTGCACGCTCGACCTCGCTGGCGTCGGCGCCCAGCAGGGCCAGGGTCTGGTCCGAATGACAGGCGAACACCACCTCGTCGAAGCCCTCGACACCGTCGCGGGTGCGCACGGCCACGCCGAAGCCCGCCTCGCGGCGGACATCGAGCACCGGAGCCCGCAGGCGCACGTCCCCGATGTGGTTTGCCAGTTTGTCCACATAGCTGCGCGCACCGTTTCTGACGGTGTACCAACGCGGGCGGTCGAAGACCTGCAGCAGGCCGTGGTTGTGGCAGAAGCGCACGAAGGTGGCCAGCGGATAGGCCAGCATGCTGCGGGTCGGGCAGCTCCAGATGGCGGCCGCCATGGGGATCAGGTACCAGTCGCGGAAGGCGTGGCCATAGCCATGGCTCAACAGGTAGTCACCGAGGGCCATGTCGGGGGTCGTGCCTTCCCGGGCCATGCGGGTGGTTTCCCGGTTGAAGCGCCGAATGTCCTGGAGCATCTGCCAGAACGCCGGCCGCAGGAGATTGCGGCGCTGGGCAAAGAGGCTGGCCAGATCACTGCCCGCCCATTCCAGGTCGTTCGACGCAAGGCTCACGCCGAAGGACATCTCGCTTTCCACCGTATCGACGCCGAGGAGGGCAAAAAGGGCACACAGGTTGGGGTAGGTGCGTCGGTTGAAGACCAGGAAACCGGTATCCACCGGAAAACACTGCCCATCCACCTCGATGTCCACCGTGTGGGTGTGCCCCCCCAGGTAGTCCCCTCCCTCATACAGCACCACCTCGTGTTCGCGGCTGAGCAGCCAGGCACTCGCCAGGCCGGCGATGCCGGCGCCGATCACGGCAATGCGCCTACCCTCCCGGGGACGGGGAGCAAACTTGTCTAGCGGACCACGATCCATTGGTTACTCCTAGGTATGACTCTGGCACTCAGCGCTTGTGAAGAAATCGTAGCGAACGGTTCGAGTTCGTCCCGGGAAGCGCAGCCGTACCAGGCGTACGGCGGGCATCGCAGGGGCTAAGTCGGGCCGCGCAGTGGATCTATTCACACGCGCTCAGTTGTTGCGGCCTTCCATGAGGGCATAGGCCGAATGGTTGTGGATCGACTCGAAGTTCTCCGATTCCACCGTCCAGGCCGCAATGCGCGGCTCAGCGCGCAGGCGCAGGGCAACGTCACGCACCAGGTCTTCCACGAACTTGGGGTTGTCGTAGGCACGTTCGGTCACCCACTTTTCGTCCGGGCGCTTGAGCAGGCCGAAGATCTCGCAGGACGCCTCCTCCTCGGCGATGCGCACCAGTTCCTCGAGGCTCATGTCCTCCCGCAGCAGCACGCTCAGGGTCAGGTGGGAGCGCTGGTTGTGGGCGCCGTAGTCGGAGATCTTCTTGGAGCAGGGGCACAGGCTGGTCACCGGCACCACAACCTTGATGCTCAACTCCGCATCGCGACCGAAGGCCTTCTCGACCGTCACGGTGGCATCCATATCCAGCAGGCTCTCAACCCCGCTGACCGGCGCACGTTTGCGCATGAAGAAGGGGAAGCACATCTCCATCCGGCCGGCCGTGGCCCCCAGGTGGATCAGGGTCTCGCAGATCATGCCGCGCAGGCCCTCCAGATCCAGGGCCGCGCGATCGGCCTCGAGCACCTCGACGAAGCGCGACATGTGAGTGCCTTTGACTTCCGGCGGCAGGAACACGGTCATTTCCAGCGTGGCGACGGTGTGCTGGATCTGCCCATCCCGATCCAGGAAGCGCAGGGGATAACGCAGGCCACGCACGCCGACTCGCTGGATGGCGAGCTGGCGCAAGTCCTCACTGGCCTGTACATCGGGAAGGTGCAGCTTTTCAGGGGCATTCACGGGGCAGTCTCCTGTCGGGGGCCGGGGGAAAGAGGGCTATCAAGGCCGCTCGGCAAGGGCCTTTTCAATGGCATTCACGAGGGTGCGGCTGTCCGGCGAGGTGGTGCTGGGGAAGCTCGACACCTTCTGGCCGCTGCGATCGATCAGGTATTTATGGAAATTCCACTTCGGCCGCTCCCCGGTGAGGGACGCGAGCTGGCGATAAAGGGGATTGGCGGTCGCCCCGACCACGTCGGTCTTCGCAAACATCGGGAACTTGACGCCGTAGGTCAGGCGGCAGAAGTCGGCAATCTCCTTGTTGCTGCCGGGCTCCTGACTACCGAAGTCGTTGGACGGGAAGCCCACCACCACGAGGCCCTGCTCCCGGTACTTGGCATGCATCTTTTCCAGCCCGTCGTACTGGCCGGTGAAACCGCAGTAGCTCGCGGTATTGACCACCAGCACGACCTTCCCCCGGTACTGGCACAGGGACTGGGGCACATCGTCCTGGAGTCGTGGAAAGCGATGATCGAGGAGGGGCGGACACGCTTCCTGGGCAGCCCAGGTGGCACCGGAGGCCAACAACAGGGCGCCGATGAGCAGGGGACGGGCAATGCTGATCATGATCGTCCCCGCTCAGAGGCCGGCGTTCTGATGCAGGAAGATCTTCACATCGAGATCGTCGTCCTGGACGGGGACGGACCGGGATTCCGGCGCGGCCTGCACCACCGGGCTCTCGAAGGCGTATGGCTGGGCGGCCATGTGCTGAACACCGAAGGCCACCGCCCCCATGAACAGCATGGTGGTCATCAGGCCTGAGGGCGTCTCGATGCGGGATGTGTTCATGATGTTTGTCCTGGACAATTGATAGACACATCCCTACACTAGAATCAAATCATCGCCATGTCAACATTTTGTCCAGGACAAAATATGAACACACCTCTCCGAGCAACCGGCCTGCCCATCGCTGCAGTCGAGCGCGACACCGGCCTGGCCAAGGACACCCTGCGCGTCTGGGAACGTCGTTACGGCTTCCCGCAGCCCGGGCGGGACGCCAATGGGGAGCGGACCTATCCGCTGGAGCAGGTGGACAAGCTGCGCCTGATCCGGCGTCTGATCGATCAGGGTCTGCGCCCGGCGAAGATCATCGGCCTCGACATGCAGGCCCTGGCGGGCATGCTCGACGAAATAGGCAAGCCCCGTGACGGCGGCGACCCGGAGCGCTGCGCCCAGTTCGCGGCCATCCTCAAGTTCGTGCGCCTGCACCTCCATGAGGATCTGCGGCGCACCCTGCAGCAGCTACTGATGAAACTCGGCCTGCAACGCTTCGTCAGCGAGGTGGTGGCGCCCCTCAACCGCGTGGTGGGTGACGCCTGGCTGCGCGGAGAGCTGGAGGTACCTGAAGAGCATCTCTACACGGAGCAGATCCAGAACATCCTGCGGGCCGCAATCAGTGCCCATGCCGCCCTGCGCAGCGGGCGCCCGGTGGTGATGCTGACCACCTTTCCCGAGGAACAGCATGCGCTCGGCCTGTTGATGGTGGAGGCAACCCTCACGCCGGAAGGCGCCTGCTGCGTCTCCCTGGGCACCCAGACCCCCCTTGAGGACATCCGCAACGCTGCCACCGGCGGGCGCTTCGACATCATTGCGGTCTCCTTCAGCTCGGCCTACCCGGCCCGCCAGGCCATTGATGGCCTGCGCACCCTGCGCAGCGGACTGCCGGAGCAGGTCAGTCTATGGGCGGGCGGCGCAGCCCTGCAGGGGGCCGCCAGGAAACTCCCGGGCATCACGGTCTTCGAGTCCATTGATGATCTACCCGGCGCCCTCGATGCCTGGCGCAGGGCTTACTGTGCCACTCAGGCATAAGCGGGACACGGTGCCGCACGGCAGGACGGAACCCGTGCCAGTGACCAATTCCGCAAGGCCCATTGCCAGACATCGCTGAGGCCGCCATCCGCCAACCCCGGCGGGGGGGTCTGCCCAAGGAAGGCAAGGGCATCCACGAGTACACGGGCGGGCGGCGCCCCTTCCACGCTGCGGGCCAGCGTCTGCTTGGAGAGTTTCTCCCCCGCCCCGTTGATCGCCACAGGAAGGTGGGCGTAGGACGGCGTGGGCAAGGCAAGCAGGTGCTGAAGCACGATCTGGCGCGCCGTCGAGTCGAGCAGATCCGCCCCCCGGACCACCTCCGTCACCCCAGCCTCCGCATCGTCCACCACCACTGCCAGCTGGTAGGCAAAAAGGCCGTCGGCACGCAGTAGCACGAAGTCCCCCACATCGGCAGACACGTCCTCTTCGATCCGGCCCTGAATGCCGTCCAGAAAGACGATCCGGCCCGGCGGCACCCGCAGACGCCAGGCACGGGCCTCACGACCGGCCGGCAGCCCCGCCCGGCAGGTACCCGGGTAACGACGCGTGCCATCCCGGGCCAGGCCGGAATCGGCCATCTCCTTGCGGGTGCACGCGCACCCGAAGAGCTGCCCGTCCGCCTTCAGGCGGGCGAAAGCCTCGCGGTAAGCGGCCGTGCGCCGGCTTTGCCAGACCACCTCGCCATCCCAGGCAAAGCCAAAGGCTTCAAGGGTGCGCAAGATGCCGTCCGCCGCACCGGGAACGCTGCGCGGAAGGTCCACATCCTCGATACGCAACAACCAGCGCCCCTGCCGGCTTCGTGCCGACAGGCAGCTACCAAGAGCCGCCACCATCGAGCCGAAATGCAGGGGCCCGCTTGGCGATGGGGCAAATCGCCCGACGGGTGGAACCGTCGGCGCATCCGCCACGTCATTCCTCATGCCTTTTCCATTTAACAGAAATATACAAAACTAAACGAATCAATCACTTACCAAAACCGACCGCAAAACCTATGACTTTCGGCATATTCCGCTTCCGGCAATGCCCCCGGATAATCAATTCACGAATCGGTTTTCCCCCAGTCGCCCATTGTCGCAGTGATTCGGCAAGCCCCGGAAGGGACCGAACACGCCGACGTACGACACCGGCGGGCTTGGGCGTGGTGACGCAACAGGACCGTTTCTCTGCTTCTGTTGTCTCCGGGGGCGCCGCACGTACCGAGGCGAATTCAACATACCGGGAGAGGATCTGTGGATAGGTGGCGTTCCGGGCTCTCCGAAGCAATCAACTGCGGTTTTGAGGTGCAACGACCTCCCGTTCCCCTCCCAACTCCATTCCAATGAAATCCGGCAGTATTCCCCTCTTCAGCCACGGTACCCGGCCCGCCGCCGATCTGGGCGGGACGTCCTCAGCGCCGTCATTTGCACGACGGATCCACATCCTGGGGCAGCTCGCCGGCATCGTCACACTGATCGGGCTCTGGCCCCAGGTTGATGCCCCCTGGCTGCTGCTGGTGTGGTGGGTGGGTACCAGCGCGGCGCAGTTCCTCCTCGCCGGCCTGGCCAGCCGGACACAACTGACACGCCCCGGCACCCCCATCCACGACCCCCTGCTGCGCCACTACCTCTTTTCGGCAGTCTCCGTGATCGGAGGCGTGGCCTGGGGATGCCTCACCCTGATCGGCCCCTACGAAGCCGGCCCCCAGGCCCAGGCCTTCCTGTTCATGGCGCTGGGGGGGGTCACCCTTGCTGGCGCCGGCATCCTGTTCGGGAGCCGCAGCGCCTGCGCAGTGTTCGTCACCGCAGTGCAGCTCCCCCTATTCATCCAGACGGTGGTCAACCCCCCTGCCACCCTGCCCCACGCCAGCGTTTTCGTCGGGGTGTTCGTGCTTTTCGCACTGAGCCTCAATGACCTCCTGGCGCTCCTGCATCGGGGCGCCGTTTTCGTCGAGGTGGCAGCCAGCGAGCGATCCGACGTCCAGCAGATCCTGCTCGACAATACCGATGAAGCCCTCGTCCTGGCCCACGGACACCACATCCAGCACTGGAACCGGCGTTTCTCCGAGCTGATGCAGGTGACCGACACCCAGCTTCCAATCCGACACCTGGACGCCTGTCTCGCCAATCGCACGGAATGGCGTCGGCACGCCCGCGCGGCCATCGACGCCCTGGGCCGGGGAGAACCCTATCGCAGCGTGACGCGCCTGCGCCGGGCCGATGGCAGCGAGTTCTGGGCCGAACTCTCCGGCCGGCGGGTCGAAGGCAGCAGCACTCCAACACAGATCGTGTGGGCGGCAAGCGAGATATCCGATCGGATCGAGGCCGAAACCCGCGCCGCCCTGGCCCATGACCAACTGTTCGCCCTTGTCGGCCAGAGCGCCGACTGGTACTGGCAGACCGACAACCAACACCGCCTGATGCAGGTCACCCCCCTGTCGGGATCCGACAAGGACGGACTGGAGCGGCACATCGGCCGCAAGTGGTGGCAGTTCCCCGTCGGCGGACAAGGCCCCCGCCCGGCACATGGGGCGCTAAGGCGCACCTTCGAGCTGCGGGAGGCCTTCCGCGATCTTGAGGTGGAAGTCCCCGATGGCAGCCATGCGCCACGCCGCCTGCAGCTCAGCGGCACCCAACGATTCGACGGGCATGGCAGCTTCCTCGGCTACCACGGCATCGCCAGCGACGTGACGGAACGTATCCGCGCCCAGGAACACATCCGCTTCCTTGCCTATCATGATCCGCTCACCGGCCTGCCCAATCGCCGCCTGCTGATGGACCGGCTGGAACAATCCATCGCCCGTGCCCTGCGTTACCAGGCGCGCATCGGCGTCATTCTGGTGGACGTGGACGATTTCAAGCGCATCAACGATCTGGCTGGCCATGGCACCGGAGACCGGATTCTCGTGGAGGTGGCCGACCGCCTGCGCCATGGTGTGCGCGCCTGCGATACGGTGGCACGACTCGAGGGCGACGCCTTCGCGATCCTGCTGCCGGAGCTGGAGAGTGCGGGCGCCGCCGAACCCGTGGCCGCCAAGATCCTGTCCCTCCTGCATCAGCCCCTGGCCCAGCCCTCACCGCGCAGCGCCCTGGGCGCCAGCCTCGGCATCGCCACCTTCCCTGACGACGCCGAGAATGGCGATGGGCTGCTGCGCATGGCCGACGCCCGCATGCTGCGGGCCAAGCGGCGCGGCGGGCAACGCATCGAACGCGCCAGCCCCGCCCTGGCCCGGGATCACGCGTAGCGCAGGCGTCGGCTACGCTCGAGACGCTCGGCGAATTTCGGAAAATCCAGCCCGGTGCGCTGGCGCAGCGCCTTGGCCTGGTTGCCGATCTCGCGCCAGCGCGGGGCAAAGCCGGGCGCGCGGATGGCCAGTACGATGTCGTTGCCGTCGGCCAGGGACATCGTCAGCACACGATCATCGAAAACCTCGGTAATCATTGCCAGATGGGCCGCCCGGTCAAGCCGCTCGCCAGCCAGATTGGCCACCATCACACCACGCCCGGCCAGGGCATCATGCACTGTCTGGTAGAAGTATCTGGAGTTCACCGAACCCGAGATGCCATGGCGATCGAAGGCATCCATCACGATCACGTCCGGCCGCTCGCTCCACCCCCCGCTCTCGATCACCGCGTCGGCCCCGTCACCCTCCCGCACCTGCAGGCGCTCATCGTCGGGTGGCAGCTCGAACTGGTCACGAAAGGCAATCACCCGGGGGTCGATCTCCACCACCGTGATGCGCGCCGACCCCACATTCCGATAGCAGAACTTGGCCAGCGAGCCACCCCCCAGCCCCAGCATGAGGATGTTGCGCGGCTTTGGCAGGAAGAGCAGGAAGCTCATCATCGCCTGGGTGTAGTCCAGTTCCAGGGCGAAGGGATCCTTCAGGCTCATGGTGCTCTGGATCAGGGACAGGGAGAAATGCAGGCTGCGGGTGGTGCCGTCGTCGATGATGAAGGGCTTGTCATAGGCCCCGGAGACCACCTGGCCGAGCACCGCGCGGGTGTCGCAGTCGGCCGGCTCAAGCAGGCGGATCGTATCCCCATCGGAAAAGAAGGGGCTGGGCAGAACGAGGACGTTGGGAGTCTCGGCGGCAGGCACGGCGGGCATCCAGCGGAGGGCGGAGGCGCATTGTAAACCCCCGTGACGACCCGTCACGGCGTATCGCGGCAGGCAGGGCACACCGCACCGATCTCCACCTCGGGACTCTCGAGCCGATGCCCCGCCGCCGCCAGGCTGGCCGCAAGGGCAGTCATCACGGCATCGTCCTGGAGTTCAGTGACCCCATTGCAACGGGGGCAGACGAGGAAGAGCCCCGGCATCTGCGCCTGGTGGCAGTGCTGACTGCACGCCACAAAGAGGTTCATCCGCCCAACCTTGTGGGCCAGACCCTGCTCGATCAGAAAATCCAGCGCCCGATAGACCGTCGGAGGCGAGGCGCCCGGCTTGTCGGCCTTGATTCGCTCCAGCAGATCGTAGGCCTTCAACCCGCGGGGGTGCCGCAACAGCAGCGCCA
>ERZ795056.2383-NODE-2383-length-20898-cov-7.576644_pt1 | contig 20898 bp, 14 predicted proteins | sample MGYA00375140_ERZ795056 | MGnify/ENA primary metagenome ERZ795056 (study PRJEB30185, sample SAMN05720227) | activated sludge metagenome | isolation source: Anaerobic digester | place: USA | collected 2015-03-09 ... | reverse complement strand
GCTCCGGACCTTCCGTCGCCGTTCTGATGTGACAAAGGTGTGGGACGGGATTTGAATAATAAAACGGAATACCGCGTCGATTTTTCGAGTCCAATGAATATTTACTAAAAAATTGCGAAAAAGGTCGATTTTGAAAAATCGAAGTAAATGGTCGTAATTGCCTTTAAAAAATTTGGCTCTATCCGTAAAAATATTTAAAAAATTACGGGATGTCGCGTCTAAAAACGACCAAAACTGACAAAAATCATGAAATTATTTTTTGGCGAATCCGGAAAATGAGTTCAAAATTCAAAGTTTAAGGAGGAAAGAAGGAAGAATTAAGAGTGAAAAGTTTAAGGTTAAGAGTGATGCCAGTGGAATTGCCTTCCCGTTAGGCTTAGACCTCGGTCTGCTTCAGTTCGAAACCTTGCAGAAGTTCCCTCTCTGGAGCCTGTCCCGATTTTACATCAGCAGGGTAGGGGGGGCTGCATTCATCCTAAAATCCCATAATCCTAAAAATCCTAGTCCAGACAATTAAGGGCAGTCAACCCATTCCATATTTCGTACCTACGGCACTTTGGCCCACGCTTGTTTTTTGTTTCTACCAAATGCAGGCACTTTAAGGCGCCAGTGAAATTGCATTATTGTATTACATTCATAATTCATAACTCATAATTTGGCACCACTGTAAGCAACCCTCATCACTCATCAGGCATCACAAATCACGCATCACAAATCAAACTTCATTCCGTTCCTCCCAGTTTTAACTTTTATGCTTTTAATCAGACATTTATCGGTTTGCCTGCACGAATCGGTTTGGGTTTGGCCATTGGCATTTTTCTGCCTGTGGCTTTATAGTAGGCAATGACTGCGCTGATTTTTTGCCTCTCCTCTGTTGAAATAGGAGTAGGATCGACTACAAAGTCAATTCCTTTTGGTTCTTTTATATAGCCCATTTTTATTCAGATTCAGTTGGAAAATACTTTCGGATAAGTCGAAGAGCTTCTTTCGGGAAGATGACCATTTTGTGGCCTCCTACATGAGTTGCTCCTAACATTTTTTCATAATGGTCAATCAGTTTGGTCTTGGAAGTAAAGGAGACGAATCCTTCATATCCTTTGTCCCATGAAGTTTTGCAGGTGAAAGCAAATAAGTTACCGGGAACTCCTTCATATAGTTTATTGCTGCCAATGTTAAATGCTGCACTTTCAATGAGATGCAAATAGAAATGATCGTTGAAATCACTAATACTCAACAAGCCCTGGATAATTTCCGGATTGTTCCGAATGGTTAATTTATAAACTTGCCTGTCTGATTGTTTAACCTCACTCGCCCAATTGAAAAGCCATCCTTTACTTTTCGTCATGTTTTTCAGGTCAGCTTTTGTAACTAAGGTGGACGTCTGTAGGAAAACTATCTCCTGAAATTGTGTTTACAATGCTGTTGGTCAGCTTGTCTATTTCAACATCAATGTGATATTTCGCTGGTTGTGCCACTATTCAAAAGTACAAAAATGCGGACATATTTTGATTTTAAATGATCGTCGTTTTCAGGAATCCCTGTCAGACGTAGACTTGTGTGTACGAATGCGTGAGCGATTTTTAAATTCGCACACACCTTGACGTAGTTAAAAACTACACCAAGCCGTCTTTTTGGGGGTATTGAATGCCAAGCTGTAAACGTAATCTGGAATCGAATCCCGGAGGGATGACATTATGAGTGGGTTCAAGCAATCCAGGAGTTACCAGTCTCGTGTCACCCCGCAGGGTTCAGTTTAATTTGATTCGATCAGGCTATCATAAAGTCACTCTTCCAGGGTTGGTTGGAAGCCCAAAACAAAAGGAGTTTCCGTTGTCTCTTTCCTTTTCCTTTTGACTTTTGAGTTCTTACTTTTCAATTCTTAAAGCAACCCATTCAATATTTCGTACCTACGGCACTCTGGCCCATTGTTGGTTATTGTTTCTACCGATAGCAGGCACCTAAAGGCGCCAGAAATTTCCCCAATTACATTTCATTTTTGCATTCATCCTAAAATCCCATAATCCTGAAAATCCTAATTCAGACAATTAAGGGCAGTCAACCCATTCCATATTCCGTACCTACGGCACTCCGGCCCAATATTGATTCTGGTTTCTACCGATAGCAGGCACCTAAAGGCGCCAGAAATTTCCCCAATTACATTTCATTTTTGCATTCATCCTAAAATCCCATAATCCTGAAAATCCTAATTCAGACAATTAAGGGCAGTCAACCCATTCCATATTCCGTACCTACGGCACTCCGGCCCAATGTTGATTCTGGTTTCTACCAATAGCAGGCACCTAAAGGCTTAGGAGTATTTCTGTAAAGTACTGCCCTGTATTTCATTCATCATTCATAACTCATAACTCATCATTCATCACTCATCCCAAATCACGAATCAAACTTCGATCCGTCCCATTCCACGCCATCCGGGAAAAGGGCCGATTGTCGTTTTCGCATTTCGGATGCAATGAGGGCGCTGTTTCCGCCTTGTTCGTCGAGTTTGGCAAGGATATTCAGGAAGCTTTTTTCGTCCCGGTTCTGGCTGAGTTTGAATACGTTTTCGAACTTCTCCGCTTTGATTTCGAAACCGGCAATGGCGGGCATCATCTTACTCAGGAAGGAATCGGGCAGGTTGTCGTAAAACGTCAGGGATTCGGTGTTGCCTTTTTCAAAGGTCAGGGTCAGCTGTCGCATAAACCCGATCAGCTCGTTATCCGCCAGAAACCGGATCTGTCCTCCAACCTGAACGCTCATGTAGTTCCAGGTGGAGCCGATGCTGGGGTTGCTGTACCAGGAAGCACTCACATAACAGCTCGGACCGGTAAACAGTAAAAGGGCGTTGGGATTTTCTATGAAGGCCTTGTGGTGATCGGTATTTCGCATGATGTGGCCCTGCAGAAACCACTCGCCTTCCCGTTCAATGAGCAATACCGGAATCTGAGTCGCAACCTGCACCCCGGATTTGAAACTCCCCGTCAGCATGGCAAACGGGTGCTCCTCAATAAACTGCCGGATCACAGCCGGATCGTTCTCTTTGAAATAGTGAAAATTGTACATGGTCTGTATGTTTTCTGTGGTTGAAATGGTTGTCCGAAGGGTTGCAAAATAGTGAATGGATGGTATTCAAAGAAAGGAGAGGCACTGTCTTTTTCAAAGTATCTGGCCTTCATGGACATGATTCCAATGAGCGTTCTTTTGAATTAGAATTGTCCGACTTTGAAAGAATTATTGGCCAGCACATCTGCGCTGCACTGCTCACCAGTTTTGGGGTTTTGAGGCTGGCTTTTTAAACAAGGGCGGCATCTTTGAAGCCAATTGTTTATTTAACTATGGCACCGTTATCAATGCATTGAATCCTTTCCACTCTCCACTCTTCATTCTTCACCCTTCACTCTTCAGTCTTCAGTCTTCATTCTTAACTCTCCACTCTTAACTCCAACACCCTTCCAAAGCAAAGGGGTCCGGAACGATATCCCAGACCCCTTTATCTTGGCATTACTCTTTGGTGATGGCAAAGATTTTTTGGTGTGTATCAAACCGGAGTTTGACAAAGTAAATACCAGCCGGTTTCCCTTCCAGATTCAACCGGATCTCGTTCGGGTCGATCTTGTCGACGGCAACCTGCATTTCCTGCCCCAAAGAGTTTGTGACCAGGAGATCAAATTGTTTATTGAAGGCATCCCTGGCTTTCAGGTGAACCCAATCCCGGAATGGATTTGGAAACAATTCCACGTGTTCTGAATTGGAAATTTCCTCTCTGGATCCGGTTATGATCTGAACCTCGGATGTATCAGAACAATTTCCGATGCGGGCAATGAGCTGATACGCACCATTGGTCAGCACAGTATAGAATGAACTTGTCGCAGATGGAATCTTGGTTCCATTGAGCACCCATTGATAGAATAATCCGGTCCCCGGAGTGGTGGAACTCAGTGTCGCTCCGTTCGCAGCGAAGCTGGCCACAGGAGTTGGCGCCACATTGGTGGTTCTCACCGTCTGAGATGAGCAGGGGGGAAGACTCACATTGTAGGTTACCGATATGGTTCCGGATTGCTGCGGGTAAAATTGATTACCCACCACACCAATGCCTGAAAATACGCCCCCCGGTGTAAGAGGGACTAAATTTGATGGCGCTGCATTCTGGCAGTAATTGGTGAGAAGTCCTGAAAAACCTGAATTTGGAATGGTATTCACCTTGAAAACCACGGGCTTCCGGGCACCCTGACAACCTGTGGTGGTGTTGTAAAATCCAACATAGTAGATATTGGTTGACGTTAAGGTATTGGAATAGGTTGCTCCCTGTGAAAGGAAAGATGTTGAACTGGTACTGGAATACCATCGGTATGTACTGGTGCCGGGTGCTCCGCTGGCAGTACAGGTTATGGTTCCGGATCCGCACCGGCTTGCTGTATCCAGTGAAGTTGGAACCGTGGTAAACTCAGGACATATCTGGAAAATAAGCGGTGACTGTCCTGTTCCGAGTGAATTGGTAACGGTGATGTAACCATTGGTCGCACCTGCCGGAACAGTGGTCGTGATGCTGGTTGCCGTGTTGGTCAGGATCACAGAAGGAGTCCCGTTAAATTGGACCGATGTGGCACTCAGAAGGTTTGTTCCGAAAATTGTGACGGATGCACCGATCCCTCCCAATCCGGGACTGACACTGGTGATAGCAGGGGAATTTGGATTGAAACAGCTGATAGCAGCGAGAAATCCGGCATTTACTGTGGATGAGCTGGAACTGAATACAAGAGTCAATGCACCATCTGAATTGGTGGCCAGAACCGAAGTGGGCAAATTCGATCCCGAAAAAGAACCCAGCAATGAAGCGGAGCTGTTTGTTCCGTTGTAGATTCTCAGGAAATCAAATCCGGATTCGGTTTGAAAGTTCAGGAAGGAAATCCGGACCCTGTTTCCGGTTGTGGAAGGATACAGAACCAGGGTATTGAACTCATTGTTATTATACCCCCCGTTCTGAAACCCAAACAGGGATGATGAAACCAGTCCACTGCAGACGGAGAATGTGTTATTCTGCATTCGTATGGTGTCGCCAACGTGGAAATCCATTTTGGAAATCGCATCCACCTGATTTTTGACTACTTGAATTCTGCCAGTCGTTGCCAGTAACGGGACCGATGTGTTTATAACAGAATCGCTTTCTACAGAATAAGCGGCGGCCTTACCATTGAAGCTCAACGCATTTACACCTGTGAACCGGACGCCTTTCAGTTTCACATTGGTTCCGGCTGTTCCGGAGCCTGGAGAGAAACTCTTAATTTCAATCACACTGTCCAGGTAGCTTTCGTTGTTTGTGACCCAAAGCAGGGCATTCCGGAGGATTTTTATTCCGTCGGTAGAGGCATCCCATCCGGAGGAGTTCATGGTTGAAGAAACCGGGAAGAAGCCCAGGTCTGCTTTCCGTACTTTCTGATTTCCAATTGAGTCAGAAACGACAATCAAAGGACTTCCACTTGTCCAGTTGCTGACCCTTGTTGCATTGGCTGCAATAATGGTTGCCACTGGCCGGCTTCCGGTTGATCCACCTTTGAATGTTTGAACATCTTTCAGAAGAGGATGCGAGGGAATCAACGGAGACGCCATGAGCATGCCGGAAGAATACGTACTCGGCCCAAACGGTATCAGCTCAAAATCTGAATAGTTGCCACCCGGATTTGATCCTGTAACTCCTGCTGTCGCATACACCGCTCCTACAACACGGCCACCTTCGTTTATGTAGGAAGCCAGGTTTGTTCCGAGAGTCACCCGGTCCATCCAGTTTGAATAATTCCACATCAGGATGGCATCATATTGGCGCAACTGATCTAAAGTCGGTGTCGTAGTTGACGCATTGATAATATCGATACCTTCAAATGGATAGCTGTTTTGTAATCTGGTTTTAAGATCAGGAGCTAAGTTGTCAGTCCCAGTGGTACTGTGCAATAACAGAATTCCGGGTCTTCCGGTTTTTTGGACAACAAAAGGTGTTATGCTGGCAGCAACCCCAAGAGGTGTGGTTGCCGAGATTATCCCGGTGGTGGCAGTGGGTGGCACAATTGCTGATAGTGTTGTGTCATTCAATTGCGTAAAACTGGCAGCTGCCTGATTAAATAACACAGAGGAGGTGTTCTGCAACAGCTTGCCTGTGATCAATACCTGTGTGCCAATAGGGCCTTTTGGAGGCGTAAACCGATATATTCGGGGGTAGATATCCGGCACAACAGTGACAGAGTAATCTTCCGCTTCTCCGGAAGCAAATGCTGTGCAGGCATCTCCGGGGCCATTTTGATTTCCTGCATTCCGGCTGCGAATTCGCACCAGCATAGGTCCTGTGGCAATGTTTTGTGGAAGGTTAATCTGAACTGTGCCAGGACTTCCGATCACGCTGGATACTGTAACCTGGCTCCACTCACCGGATTCGAAAATGGAGTCTCTGTCAAAATCAAGCCATGCCGATATGATCTGGCTCTGTACAGCAGTGGTAACAGACAAAGTGAAAGAAGAACCTGCTGATAACTGACATGTAGTGGAACCGGCGGGAGGGTAATACGTGTAACCCGGGGCATTCTGATTTGAGCAGCCTGAATTGTTGTTCAAGGATGTTCCAATTATGGAGACATTGGAAATATACCCCTGACCAGTGCATGATTGGTGGCCGGGAGTGCAGAAAAAATTTGGATCGGTTACAACGAAATTAGCGGCACTTATTCCGGTTCCGGAATTGCTGACGACCGTGATTTTGCCGGTAGTAGCCCCTGCTGGAACATATACGGTGATTTTAGTAGAGGAAATAACCGTAAAATTTGATGTAGAAGTACCGTTGAACAACACTTCAGTCGGGTTCAGAAAATCGGTTCCGGTGATTGTGACAAATGTACCAGGCGAGCCAAAAGTGGGAGAAAAACTAAGAATCTGAGGGCCGGGAGGGTTATAACAGCTGATCGCAGCTACAAATCCGGAATCCTGAACAGAAACATTGGATGTAAATCTAAGTGTGAGCTCTCCGGTGGCATAAGTTGATGTGATGACCGGTGGAAGTGCGTTGCCAGAATAAGTGCCAATCAGTTGATTATTAACGGTTGGCCCGTTGTAGACATTGAGTTTGTCGCAACAGGCTTCGGTTCTGAATTTTGAAAATGTAAGCCGCACATATTTGCCTGTCGTTGCCGGGTGAATTGTCAGTGTTTTTGTTTCGTTGTTCTGGTATAAGCCACTGCTTCCCCCTGTATCGGTGACCTTTCCGGTACAGGTCTGAACTTCGCCATCATAGATTGCCAATTCTGTTCCAACATAGAAATCATTTTTGGAAAAGGCAGAACCTTTCGGGGTGTTGACGTTAATCTTACCAGTTGTAGCGCCAACCGGCACTTTTACCACGATGACAGAATCATTGGAGGATACAAAGTCGGTAACCGGTATCCCATTAAATTTGACACTGCTGTGGTTGGTGAAGTTTTTGCCATAAACTGAAACCTGCGAATTGGCAGCTCCGATTCCCGGATCAAACCCTTTTATGAAGGGTATGCTATCTGCTCTCATTACCCATAGCAGAGCGTTCCGAAGAATTTTTGCTCCGTCTGTTGAACTGCTCCAGCCACCTCCCGGGTATCCGTCTGACGATGTTGGCCACATGCCGAGATCCACTTTCCTTGAAAGGGTCGGACTCAGGTATTCCTTCACTACTATTAAAGGGACTCCGTCAGTCCAGTCAGCGATCCGGATTGCACCCGGATTAATCGTAAATGAAGATGGCCTGTAAGAAGAGCCCCCATTGAAAGTATTGACTTCTGCGAGCAGAGGATGAGAAGGCACATGCCGGGTTCCTATGGATTGGGTGGTTCCGGAGAGACTGGAAGTCGAATACGGGATGAGTTCATATGGGATGAATCCACCCTGAATCCTGTTTCCAGAGGATGCACTTGCGTGATTGAACATTCCGGACACCACCCCACCTCCGGATTGAAGATATTGAGTAAGTATGTTGCCCAGTGATACCGGGTTCAACCAGGAGCTGGTGCTGAATGCAAGAACAGCACTGTAGTCCTGAAGTTGAGATAAGGTGGGAGTTCCATTGTAGCCATTGTATCCATCTACCTGATAAAACACACCTGTATTTTCAATTTTTGATTTAACATCATTGAAGTAGGGGTCTGTAGTACTGCTACTGGTGTATAGAATCAATACTTTTGGTGGTGGTTTTGCCCCTACAAAAAAATCCCGGCTTGAAGTGTCTGAACCTAAAGGGCTTGAAACGGAAATTCGTCCGGTTGTTGCTCCAATGGGAACAAAAGTCCTGATTGAGTCAGCGGAGAGGATGTTGAATGTAGCTGGCGTACCATTGAATTTTACAGACGTTATTCCCAAAAAATTACCTCCTTTTAACAAAACTGTTGTTCCCGATAAGCCATACCCTGGGGTAAAATTCTGGATGTATGGTTCAGTGTTTTCCTGGATTCTGACATAGTAATCTTCTGTTTCACCTGAACCAAACGCGGCACATGCATCCTGAGAACTAAAAAATGCAGACCGGCTTCTGAACCTCATTCCAACCATACCGGTGTCAGCATCGTATGGTATCTGAAAGGAAAGCGATACAGGTCCGGTACTAAAGATGGTGCTGATCAGGTAATATTCTGTATCCTCGAAAGTCCCGTTGCGGTTCAGATCGAGCCAGAATGCCACCTGGTCATTACTTGAGGTGACCTGGGCCACATAGTTGCGGCCTTTTTTCAGACTGGCAGTTGTATTACCTACTGCCGGGAAGATGGAATAGGCATTGTTATCTGTGTTGGTGCAGGTAGTGGTGTTGTTTAATGGAGTATTGATGATTCGGACATTGGATATAAAGTCTCCGTTACAGGGAGGATTCACAGGAAAACAGTAAGACAAAAATGTGGTGTCAATAATTAACGTATCCGCACTTTGAGCTGTACCTAAATTTGTCGTTACAGTGATTTTGCCGGAAGTGGCATTTGCCGGCACCTTCATCGTGATCTGGTTTAAGCTGTTGGTTACAAAAGAAGAGGCAGAAACATTGTTGATTTTTACAGAATTAACACCCAGAAAATTTGTTCCCGTAATGGTAATATTCGAGCCTCTTAACCCAACAGAGGGTGAAAAACCGCTTATCGTCGGAGGGGCGGGTACAAAGCAGGAAACAGTTGCCAGCCAGCCAGCTCCGGAACCAAACCCGTCTGAGACAAATTGAAATGTAAGCGCTCCCTGAGAATTTGAGGCAGTATAAGAAAATGGTGTTGAATAGGTATTGCCAGATAAGGTCGCTATAAGATTTGAACCGACAGACGTCCCATCATAAATATTTAAATAGTCGTAAGTGGTTTCGGTATCAAATGAACTAAAGGAGACCGAGACTTTTGAGCCGGCTGTTGCCGGAAATATGGTCTGGGTAATATTGAGGTCTTCGCCGTAATTCGAAAAACCTCCCGGGTCGAGAATCACATTGTTACATGTTGTGAGACTGGAATTGTCCATAATACTAAAATTACCGACCAGAAAATCTGAAATGCTGGTACTTGTACCAAGTGAATTCTGAATCTGGATCTTTCCGGTTGTCGATCCGGCCGGTACCGGAAAGGTGAGAGATGTTGAGTTAAGGAGGGTAAACACACAGGCCGTTCCGTTGAGTTTCACGGATGTGATGTTGTTGAAGTCTGTGCCATAAAGTGTCACGATTTCTCCTACGGGCCCGGATAATGGAGAAAAAGAAAATATCGATGGTGGGTTTAAAACCACAAACTCCGTGGCTGTGCTGGCAGATCCAAATGGTTTTATAACCGTAATGATCCCTGTTGTGGCATTCGTCGGGACTTTGGTTGTGATTTGAGTGGATGTTGATGAAGTAACGGTTGCTGTGAGTCCGTTAAACGCAACAAAAGAAGGGTTGGAAAGGTTGGTCCCAGTAATGGTAACCGTTGTTCCCTGAACTCCCGAACCTGGCGAAAAACCGGTAATGGTCGGAATGTTGTCCGGAGAATTTGTAATGCCAATGTTATCCAGGTATAGGTTATTCCCCCCATTGTTCGTTGTTACAAATTTAAATCTGACCTTATTCCCAAGGAAAGCGGAAAGATTTATGTTCTGAATTCGCCAGTCCGTACTGGAGGTTGGTAAGAAATCATCAGACGGATAGAGTATAGTGGTTGTTATCAGATTCGATCCTGAAAGGGTGAACACTGGCGTTTGAGTCCAGGTGTCGCCACAGTTTGTAGATGCGAATACGGAAAGGGAACTATTATTAGAAAACACTTTCCGGGCATGGCTGAAATGAAAATACAGGCTCCCAAAGGTTTGTGCTGACAGGTCATAAATTGGAGTGATCAACTCGTCTTTCTGTCCGGCAATGGTGGTATAATTGAAAAAGTTAACCGTCATAGCCTTGGTTGGTACGCCCAACGGGCCTTTTGCCAGTGACTGTGATCTCCAGGTAAAGCAATCGTTTCCGACGTTGTTCACCTTCCAGTTTTTTGATGGAAAGACCGCGGATTCGAAAATTTCTTCAGCAGGAACCGTGAGGCCGGGAGTGACTAAAAACGCAGTTTCGAAGGTATCCAGGAATGAAGCCGGGTCGACCAGTCCGTTACTGGTGGTTGTCCAGACCTTTATTGTGTGGTTGCCTGCTGCAACTGATATTGGAGTTAACGTAACAGTATCAAATTGAAGGTACCCGACAGATGTTGGCCTGGTCATGGTCTGAACAGCCCCCCCGTCAATCGCATATGAAATTCCGGCAGAATGAAGGGAATCACTTCCCATATTTCGAAGGATGATTTCTGGTGTAATTGTTGCTCCGGTGCAGAAATCACCGTCCGGGCTTATTAAGGCTGAAATAGACACGTCATTTGAGTGTGGGGGCAATAAAGCAGGTGATGAAAGAAGTTCTTTTCGTCTTGGAGAGTTTTCGAGAACCGAACGCATCCTGACCATTTGTTCCAATGTGAACGTATTTTTCTGGTCATCGTCCGTATAGTCCATATGGTTTTCAAACATCTCATCCGCTGTGCCACATGTATTGGATTTGGGATGGGTAAACGTTCCCCAGTTGTATTGATATGCAATTGGGGTGTCTTCGCAATAGTCATTTCCACATACATCATCACCCCAGATGTGGCGAAGTCCCAGCCAATGCCCAATTTCGTGAATGGTTACCTTTCCAAACGTTTTGCCGGCGTCCAGAACAAAAGGACCAAGATCGATGGTTCCAAATGCATCAGGAGACATCACGACACCGTCCGTACTGGCACCAAAAACAAATGTTCCATAGCCGTAACATGTGAAGCCCTGCAAACCGGATGCTTCCGGAAACTGAGCATACCCATACAAACCACTTGCCTGCATGACCCATATATTAAAGTATTGATTGGGATCCCATATCGTTCCGGGTTTAATTGTGGATTCAATCAAACTTTTGTCGAATGGGGGGAAGCCAAACAATGCCGCATCATGTCTGGTTATGCCATTTGTTGCCGCTCCTGAAGGAGATCGTTTTGCCAGTTCAAATTCAATTTTTGTATCAGCACTCTGTGGATAGGTGCTGAATCCCCTTGTTCCAGGTTTTCTTCTGAAATCCTCATTCAAGACCTGTATCTGTGATAGGATCTGGGCATCGGAGATATTGTCGCCACTACCAATGGTTCCACCTGAATGGATAATATGAACGACAACGGGGATTCGATAAATATCAGAGAGATTTCTCTTAGCGAGGGAAGGTTTTGATTTCTTCCAGGCAGCCAAACTCATTTCGAAATCTTCTATTGAACCTCGTTCCGGGTGCATTGCCCGAAGTAAACTATCGTGTTCTGCAGACATGCAGATTTTCTTTACCTGTGCAGGTGCAATTGATATGGAACCAGCAAGAAAAATCAGAAGGAAAAGGGAAAATGTTCTTTTCATTACAAGGGAAATTAAATTGTTGATAGGACAATGAAACGCTAAAAATAGTTGGAGAAACAGATGTACCAAAAAAAAAAATCAACAAATCATGATTTCTTTTGTTTTCTCATTGAAAATGAGGATTTCATTAAAGTTGATGACGATTGGTCCGCCTCTCTGCCTTTTTTGTATCCTGTTTTGCATGCGAATCGGGTTACCTGCCCGATCTGTAAGGTTGTTTCTCTAAATTAATCCACTGTGTGCAGAATTGCCGCAACATATGGCAGGTCGAATTTCTGCACAGGCACAGTTGCAGATGCCATTACTACCAGGCCATATCTTTCCGAATCCTGAATTTTTTATTCAGAATCCACAATTCTCAAGCCATGGTTCTTAATTCCTAATTCTCACTTCACCACTCCTTCATGCTTCGGATCATAGTCGATCATCCATTCGATGCCGTACTTGTCGCGGAACATGCCGAAATACGAACCCCAGGGACTGTCACCAATCGGGGCCTCTACGGCTCCTCCGGCAGAAAGCCCGTTAAAAAGGCGGTCTGCTTCCTCCCGGCTTGATGCGCCTACAGATATTTTGGAACGGTTTTCGTTTTCATTCACTGTACCCATGAAGCTGGGTACATCGTTGCCCATCAATACATTGGGTCCAATTGGAAGGGCAATGTGCATAATTTTCTCACTGTCATCTCCCATATCAGGAATGCCTGGACCCGTGAGGTCTTTAAAGCGGATTATGGTGGCGATTTCTCCCCCAAATACGGAACGGTAAAACTCAAATGCCTCTTCAGCATTCCCATTGAAATTAATGTGAGGATTGATCAGTGCCATTGGATGATGTGTTGGTTACAGGTATTTCTGGTTAACTCCGGGCATATCCGGAAAAGCCAAATCAAAGCACAGAAACAATCACTTCCAAATTATCGGTTGCTGCATTCTGAAATTTAATTCATCAGACCGTCCTACTGGTTGATTCTTTGTGTCATGGTTTTGTCGTTGACTTTTTTTGCATAACAGCCTGAAAAAAGGAGACCAGAAATAGGAGTCGTACCCAATAGGAAATCTCCTTTCTGCTTCAGGAAGATTGGTTTTACCTGGAGTCAGGAACCATCCCCAACTGAAAAGTTCAATTTAGAATCAGCCATTAATATTGAATAAAGTTGGATGAATATCATTTGCCACAACCAACCCGACTGCCAGGTATTCCTTTCAAACTTTTGCTCTAATTTCGGGTTTCGAAATCATGCTCGTATTTCCACACGCAAAAATCAACCTGGGCCTTCATGTCATCCGCAAACGGGAGGATGGTTTTCATGACCTGGAAACCTGTTTTTATCCGGCCTTCGACCTTTGCGATGCACTTGAAATGTTGCCGGCTCAGGAAGATCCCGGTCTTGAAATTTTTGGCGCCGATTTTACAGGTCCCAAAGAATCGAACCTGGTGTGGAAAGCGATGGAAATGTTCCGCAAAGAAGAACCTTTGTTTGCGGAGCATTCCTGGTATCTGCTCAAGAAAATTCCATCCGGCGGTGGTCTGGGAGGCGGCTCATCGGATGCTGCCTTTGCTCTGCGGCTGATGGCTCAGAAAGCTGGCTGGGAGAAAAACGATCTCCGTCTCCATAAAATTGCCGCCACACTGGGCAGCGATTGTGCATTTTTTCTGTACGATCAACCCATGTATGGAACAGGCAGAGGCGAAATACTGGAACCATTTTCATTGGATCTTTCGGAATACCGGATTGAGTTTGTTTTTCCGGGAATCCATGTATCAACTGCGATGGCGTTTTCCCGCTTTCAACCCGCCATACCCAAAAGATCCATACGCGAAATTCTGGAGCTTCCTTTTTCCGAATGGCGGGATCTGTTGAAAAATGACTTTGAAGATTCGGTCTTTCCCCAGTTCCCGGTATTGGCGGAACACAAACAGGATTTATACAACCGGGGTGCTGTGTACGCCTCGATGAGTGGATCTGGCTCCACTCTGTTCGGACTGTTCAAAAAGTAATTTCTGCCTCTGAGGTTGATCGTTACAACCGATGATTCTGATTCAGTGCATCGTTGGCTTTTGCCAGAATATGACGGAATTCTTCAGACCCAACAATGGCTTCCATTGGTAAAGGAGGCGAAGGGTGGGCACCATGTGCCGTTAGATGCAATACCAGCCAACGGACATCATGCCATTTTCCCTGTTTAAAGCCAATGTTTTTGAAATCGCCGATCACTTCAAAACCCAGAGATGTATGGAGTCCTTCGCTTTTTTCGTTGGGAACTGTCACCCCGGCATACACATTCACATAGCCCTGCATTTTCAGAAGAGAAAACAGGGTTTCATATAAAATACGTCCCATCCGCTTACCATGCCGGTTCCGGTCAACATAAATCGTGGATTCCGGAGACCACTGATAGGCCGTTTTGGTCCGGTGCTGACTTCCGTAAGCATAGCCCAGAATGATCCCGTCCTGCTCCACCACCAGCCACGGGTACATCAGGCTGTTCTGCACAATCCTCTCTGCAAATTCACTGGCTGAAGGCGAGTCATAATCAAAGGTAATGGCCGTTTCCTGTGCATAATAGGCATAAATCGTAGCGATCTGTGTGGCATCACCGGCATGTGCCAGACGAATTTGATACGCATGTTCCATAATGGGTGGGGTGTTGTTTGGATGGGCAAAGTACTGCAATCAGACGGGATTGCCTGAGGAGTCAGAGTTGTTTTTCTGTTGAATCCAACCGGGAATCCGTCATTTTAGTTTGCGGCCAATCAGGATCAGATCGCGGACCGGTTCTCCTTTGGCATTGGTGTACAGAAGGAGGTCCCGGAATTCAATGGCCAGATTCTCGTCTTTCAGGCATTGAGTCAGGTGCTGTTCTTCATGGAAATGCATATACAATTCGTCACCTGCACTGGATCTTACCAGGCCGGATTTCTGGTACTCATCTTCCATCGTACTCATGTACAACAGTCCACCCTCAGGCAGCATCGATGCGGCATTACGGATCCATTCTGTGACCTCTTTTCTTGACAGATAGGGAAAACAGAATCCGGAAACAATGCCGTCAAACGATCCGGGAAGAAGCTGGATTTCCCGGGCATCCAACACCTGAAAGGCGGCACCCGGATTGTTTTCTTTTGCCAGCCGGATCATGTCCGGTGCCAGGTCAATCCCCAGAATATGTAGTTCCGGGCGGACTGAAAGCAGGTAACGGGTTATGTTTCCCGGTCCACAGGCTACATCCAGAACGGATGGTTCTGTGTTTGGAAGCGATTGGCAAAAGATGTCAAGCGATGGTTCATACATCGAAACATCCATGAATTTCTGTTGGTACAATTCTGCCCGTTTGTTGAATACGGAAGCGGCCTGGGTCGATCGGTCCATTGGATCTGGTAAAAATGTATTGGGTAAAAATAAAGATCGGGTCTGTGATTTCCCGATTTTGATCAAAAAAAATGAATTGGCTCAGGCATTGGAATTCAGGATACTGCATGAATCCTGGATGCTGTTTTCAAAAAATCACATTGAATCATTCAAACGATTGATTGATCCATTTCGTCTGTTGGTTGAATCCGTTCAGGAAAGTCCGAGTCTGCCGGCAACTTTGACTTTCCGAAAGCGGTAAAACAGCAATCCACCAGTATTCATCTGATTCCTATGAAAAAACTTCTTTTCCTCCTTATCAGCCTGTTTGTCATTCGGCATTCACAGGCTCAAACAACGTATGTATCTTCTCATTATGCGGCTATTGGTGATACGTTTTATCTGACCCAGGCACAGATTGCCGGTCAGAATTTCAATTATACCGGATCCGACACCATCTGGAACTACGCCGGACTTATGGGAACAACACAAAACAGGCTTATTTATGGCAATCCAACCCAGTCCGGATTTTCATTTGCTCAATGGCCCTACGTTTTCAATTCCACCAACACCAACCTCTATTCCACTGACGGCACCAATTCTTCGATACAGTCATTGGGGATCACGTTTTCAGACCGGAAGGCATTTTATAAAAAGAACCAGACAGACCTTCGCCAGACGGCTTCCTCGTACAAGGTGAACTACAACAACATCACCCTGTCTGTGAAAAACCAGTTCACATCTCCTGATTTCGAGTACATTTTTCCCATCACAACAAGCTCACGGGATTCAGGAACATCATCCTTTACCACCTCGATTCAAGGTGCGTATTACCAGTATCAGATGCTGAAGCGGAAAAATACAGTGGATGGGTATGGTATGGTGTTGACGCCGGTCGGGCAATATCCCAATGCCATTCGTGTAGTATCAGAAGTGATCCAGTATGATTCGATTTCCGTTCTTGAGTCAGGATGGCCAGCCGTAAACCGCCATTACCGTGAAATCAAATGGTTGGATCCTTCAGAAGGGTATCCTGTTTTATTTGTTGTGCAGAATCGCACAGGGAATTCCTGGGTAACCACATCCATTCAGTATCTGGATTCGGAAAAGGATTTTCCTGCCACGGCTGCCTTCAGTTATCTTCCGGTGGCTCCGATTTATGGAGATTCCGTCAGTTTTCAGAATGTGAGCCAGAACGCCACTCAGTATGCCTGGAATTTCGGCGATCCGGGAAGTGGTGCCAATAACCAGTCTTCCCAATTCAGTCCTCAGCATTTGTTTTCAGCACCCGGTGTTTATCAGGTACGATTGATCGCTTCGAATCCGACGTTTTCTGATACTTTAATATTGCCCGTGGTTGTGAATTCGGATGTGTATCCCGTTGCGCAATTCACCTTTGCAAATTCAGGAGAATCCTGCCGGGACTATCAGTTTTCAAACCAGTCCACAGATGCGGACAGTTTTATCTGGAATTTCGGGGATTCGTTGTCTGTGGCCAACACCAGTGTATCAGAAAACCCAACTCACCGTTTTTCTTCTCCTGGTTCATATGTAGTCAGGTTGACTGCCATTCGTGGGACCTTGCGTGATTCAACCCTGCAAGTGGTCAATGTGGTGCCAAACCTCAATGTGAGTGTGACCATTGCTGCCAGTTCACTGGTGGTGGTTCCTGGTTCATTTATTACCTACACTGCTACGCCAACCAATGGTGGTTCATCTCCGGTTTATCAATGGGAGAAGAACGGAAGTCTGGTAAATGGAGTATCCGGTAATGTGTACAACAATACGGTTCCGCATGAAGGGGATGTGGTTCGGTGCTTTCTCACCAGTTCCAGTCTTTGTGCCATTCAGCAAACCGTTACATCCAACACAATTACCCTGCAATCTTCCACTCCGGACCATGTGGAGCCACCGGTATTTTCACCGGTAGCTGGTACCTATTCGGATCCCATTCAGATTACACTCACATCGGCGACTCAGGGTGCGAAAATCTACTACACCACCAATGGCAACAATCCGGTGATCGGCACTGGTTTCACCAAACTATATTCCACTCCCTTCACGTTACTGGCAAGCGGTACCGTCCGTGCCCTGGCAGCTTATACCAATGTGCCGAATTCCGCTATTGTGACGGCCAACTATGTGATTACCAATCCCGGAATTGTGGCAACTCCGGTGATCAGTCCGGTGACCGGAACCTATCAGGGAATGCAGTCGGTCACCATCACCTGCAGCACATCCGGTGCCTCTGTGTATTACACCACCAACGGCAATCTGCCGGATGTGGTCAATCCAAATTCGTACACCAAACTCTATACAGGAGCATTTTCCATCAACGCATCTGCCACAATCCGGGCGATTGGTGTGAAATCCGGCATTCAGAATTCCGGCTATGCTGTTTCGTATATCACCATTCTGAATCCTTCCGCCACTGTGGCCACACCTGTGATCAGTCCGGGTACAGGTTCTTATGCCGGACCGCAAAGTGTGACCATAACCAGCGGTACTCAAGGGGCCACTATTTACTACACCACAACAGGAAATGTACCGGTGGTAGGAACCAGTTTTACCAAAATGTACACCGGAAGTTTTACAATCAGTTCTACTTCAACGATCCGTGCGATGGCAACCTTAACCGGTTCTGTAAACTCAGGTGTGTCGGTTGCATATCTGACCATTGGACCTGGTCGTAAGTCTGTGGACGAAATTAATGAGAGTATTTTCACTGCTCAGGCTTTTCCAAATCCATTCCGTGACCGGTTGCAGATTGTGGTTTCATCCGGCGAACAGGAAGTACATTTCACACTGACCGATGTTCAGGGAAAACGAGTTGAAAACTATTCCATCCAGTCGGCTTCGGGCAATCAGTTTGAGTTGCTGGCTCCAGGAATTCCATCGGGATTGTATATTCTGAGAGCCTCATCCGGCATGAACTCCAAATCGATGATGATCCGCAAAGACTAACTGACACAATCAATCCAAATAAAAAAGCCACGCTTTCGGGCGTGGCTTTTCGTTTATAGTGACTTTAGAAATCTAGGCGAAAACCGACTCTTTCAAAGGTTCGTACACCATTCGTACTCCTTCTTCCAGATCGATTTTGTGGTGCCAGCCCGCACTGTGGAGCTTTGTCACATCCATCAGTTTTCGTGGCGTGCCGTCCGGTTTACTGCTGTCCCAGACAATTTTGCCTTCGTATCCGGTTACTTTTGCCATTAGTTCCGCCAGTTCTTTGATGCTCAGATCTTCACCGGTTCCGATGTTGATCAGGCCCGGTTCTGAATAGGTTTCCATCAGGAATATACAGGCTGCGGCCAGATCGTCGGCATGAAGAAATTCTCTTTTGGGAGAACCGCTTCCCCAGACAACTACTTCGGGCACGTTGTTCTGTTTGGCTTCATGGAATTTCCGGAGAAGTGCTGGCAGAACGTGGCTGTTGTTGAGATCGTAGTTGTCATTCGGACCGTACAGATTGGTTGGCATCACTGAGATGAAGTCACAGCCATATTGCAGACGGTACGATTCACACATTTTGATGCCCGCAATTTTGGCGATGGCATACGGTTCATTGGTCGGTTCCAGAAGTCCGGTCAGCAGGTATTCTTCTTTCAAAGGCTGAGGCGCCATTTTCGGATAAATGCAGCTGGATCCGAGGAACATCAGCTTTTTGACCCCGTGTACATAGGACTGGTGGATGACGTTGCTCTGAATCATCATATTTTCATAGATGAAATCAGCCCGGTACACATTATTGGCTTGAATTCCTCCCACTTTGGCTGCCGCCAGAAAAACATATTCCGGTTTCTCTTCAGCAAAAAAAGCTTCCACAGCGGCCTGGTTCCGGAGATCCAGTTCTTTGGAGGTGCGGGTGACGAAATTGTTGAAACCCAGATTTTCCAGATGACGGTGAATGGCAGATCCCACCATACCCCGGTGTCCGGCTATGTATATTTTTGAATTCTTTTCCATGTCAGAATGCGTTTCTGTCTTTGGCGGAAATTCTACAGTTCGTAGTAGTTCATGATTTTGTGACCTCCTTTCTGCAGGTATTTATCCCGCTTGAACAGATCCAGGTCATTTACCATCATGTCTTTTACCAGGGCTTTCAGGTCGTATTTTGGTTCCCAGCCCAGTTTGGTTTTCGATTTGGTCGGATCACCAATCAGCAATTCCACCTCGGTCGGACGGAAATATTTCGGATCTACTGCAACAACGGCTTTTCCGATTTCCAGCTGGTATTCCGGATTGGAGCAGGATTTTACATATCCTACTTCTTCCACACCTTCTCCTTTGAATTCGAGGGTAATGCCCACTTCATCAAAAGCCATTCGTACGAAATCACGCACATAAGTGGTGATACCAGTTGCGATGACATAGTCTTCAGGTGTTTCCTGCTGAAGAATGAGGTACATCGCTTCTACATAATCTTTGGCATGTCCCCAGTCACGCTGAGCGTCCAGGTTGCCCAGGAAAACCTGATCCTGTAATCCCAATGCAATTTTGGAAACAGCCCGGGTGATTTTGCGGGTTACGAACGTTTCCCCCCGGATCGGTGATTCATGGTTGAACAGGATTCCGTTGCAGGCATACATGCCATAGGCTTCGCGGTAGTTTACTGTAATCCAGTAAGCGTACATTTTCGCAACGGCATACGGAGAACGTGGGTAGAATGGTGTTTTTTCACTCTGTGGAACTTCCTGCACCAGACCATACAACTCAGAAGTTGATGCCTGGTAAATTTTGGTTTTCTGGGTCAGTCCCAGGATGCGGACGGCCTCCAGAATACGAAGTGTTCCGATGCCATCTGCGTTGGCGGTATATTCAGGTGTGTCAAAGCTCACTTTTACATGGCTCATGGCACCCAGATTGTAAATTTCATCCGGCTGAACTTCCTGAACAATACGAATCAGGTTGGTTGAATCGGTGAGATCTCCATAATGAAGTTTGAAACGAATATGACTTTCGTGCGGATCCTGATACAAATGATCGATGCGATCCGTGTTAAACAAGGAAGTACGACGTTTGATTCCGTGAACTTCGTAGCCTTTATTTAGCAGAAGTTCAGCAAGATAGGCACCATCCTGCCCGGTAATTCCTGTTATGAGCGCTTTTTTCATGAGACTGAAAACTAGTAATTGGGGGCGCAAGAAACGCAAAATCTGTGGTTTGAAGAAGTTGTAAACAAAACCCTTCGTCGAAATGGTCTAGTTTTGCGTTTTCAAAAGGAAAAAAACAGAATTCAACAGAGCTTTTATGGTTGTAGGTTCAAAAGTGCGGATGCTGCATGGCATGGGAGAAGGGATCATCACCAAAATCCAGGGTGATCAGGCAACAGTACTTCTCAACGAAGGATTGGAAATTCCTTTGCGGGTCAAGGACCTTGTGGCCATTGCCACCCGACAGGAGGAAGTCCAGATTCAAAAGGCCGATCCCAAAGTTGCACCGATGTTGGCTGCCCGCAACAGCCGGATGTTTTTTGTAAAGGAAGGTGTGTTTCTGGCCGGATTTCATGTGTCACCCATGCTGGTGGATTTTTCCATCGTCAACCACACCGATTTTGAACTGTTCGTTGTGATCTACAAACTCGGTCGCCCGGTGAATCAGTTTTACAGTCAGATTTCTGTGAAACCGAAATC
>ERZ795056.2381-NODE-2381-length-20902-cov-15.402696_pt1 | contig 20902 bp, 23 predicted proteins | sample MGYA00375140_ERZ795056 | MGnify/ENA primary metagenome ERZ795056 (study PRJEB30185, sample SAMN05720227) | activated sludge metagenome | isolation source: Anaerobic digester | place: USA | collected 2015-03-09 ... | reverse complement strand
TCCAAACATAAAAACTTGTCATTATGCAAACAAAAAAACTAAACTGGAGAAATGTACGCAGGGCATTGGGCACCCTGTTATTATCAGCTGTATTGTTTACAGCCTGCTCAAAAAAAGACAATCTTGCCAGCACGCAGGTACCGGCTGAGGACGAAAGTGCTCTTGTAAATGAGGCCAGTGCATTAGAGAAAACCGTGGCGGCAGAAGCCGAAACAGAAGGCAAAAAACTTGGCTTTTCTACGGGAGATCTTGAGCGGGGCGGCAGAAGAACCATTGTACAAATTGCCCTTGGAAATGCCAACCTGTCTTCATTGGCTGCAGCGGTTGTAAAAACAGGTTTGGCTGGTGCGCTAACCGATGCTTCCGCAAGCCTGACTGTTTTTGCACCTACAAATGCTGCGTTTGCCCAGTTGCCTGCGCCTTTCAACAATGCAGCTAACATTGCATCCATCAGCAGTACTGAGCAGATTGATTTTTTAAGAAATGTACTGCTTTACCACGTGCTGGGTGCCGAAGTGTTAAGCAACCAGATCGCCAGTGGCCGAAGCAGCGCTGCCACATTAAAACCAGCAGGCACCGCCAATGATAACACAGTGTATATCTCTAAAACCTTTGGTCTGATTAAATTAAATGGCAGCACCAGGGTAATATATCCCAATGTGAATGCAACAAACGGTGTGGTACATGTTATTGACAAAGTCTTACTGTTTCCAACCAATACCATTGCAGGTATTGCTATTGCCAATCCCAATTTTTCTACATTAGTAGCAGCACTGGTTAAAACAAATTTGGCCGGCGTGTTTGGAGGTAGTGGTGATTTTACAGTGTTTGCTCCAACGAATGCAGCGTTTGCACAATTATCAGCACCGTTCAACAATGCAGATAATATCAATGCCATTACCGACCAGGGTCAAATTGACGCACTGGCAAATATTCTTAAATACCATGTTACCGGTTCCCGCTATTTTTCCTGGGACCTTGGTATCCTTCAGCGTGTAAGCACCATTGCCAGCGCACCCAATAATAAGGTAACAACTATTTTGGGTTGCAATATCGGGTATGTAAAAGGCGATGCTAACAACAAGTTCTCAAAAATTACACCTGCTGATATACTAGCAACCAATGGTGTGATCCAGGTTATTGACAGGGTATTATTACCAAGATCAAACAACTAATAATCTTTTTTGCTTTGTGATTATCAGGATTTACAGGGCGGCAGTTATGCCGCCCTTTTTTTTATTTGAATAAAAAAAGCCATTCCGGTTTTACACGAAATGGCTTGCATATAAATTAAGATTTTATCAGGCTTCAGATGAAGATGCTTCTTTTTTCTTTTCTGGTTTTTTCAAAGTGAATTTAATTTTTTCCTTTGTTTCATCCAGGTCTGCCACCAGTACATCCCCTTGCTTCACAGCCATATTCAATATCTCTTCTGCCAATGGATCTTCCAGGTATTTCTGTATGGCCCTGTGCAAGGGCCTTGCACCAAACTGTGCATCATAACCCTTTTCAGCAATAAAGTCCTTTGCTTCATCACTAAGCTCCATGCTAAAGCCCAGGTTCACCAGTCTTTTCATAACACCCGTCATCAAAATATCAATGATAGAGAAGATATTTTCTTTGGTCAATGAATTGAACATCACCACGTCATCGATCCTGTTCAAAAACTCAGGACTGAATGTACGCTTCAAAGCTTTCTCGATTACCGCTTTGTTATTTTCATCAGCACTTTGCATTTTAGCAGCTGTAGCAAAACCAACACCCTCTCCAAAATCTTTCAATTGCCTTGCGCCAATGTTAGAGGTCATGATGATCATCGTATTCTTGAAATCAACTTTTCTTCCCATACCATCGGTCAATTGGCCATCATCCAGCACCTGCAATAAAATATTGTAAATATCCGGGTGCGCTTTTTCAATTTCATCCAACAGGATTACACTGTATGGTTTACGTCTAACCCTTTCCGTTAACTGACCTCCTTCTTCATAACCCACATAACCGGGAGGTGCACCAATCAAACGGCTCACCGTAAATTTCTCCATGTATTCACTCATATCAATACGGATCAGGGCATCTTCATTGTCAAACATATACCTGGCAAGGCACCTCGCCAATTCTGTTTTACCAACACCCGTAGGACCAAGGAATATAAAAGTACCAATCGGTTTCTTCGGATCTTTTAAACCCACCCGGTTACGCTGAATGGCTTTCACCACTTTTTGTATCGCTTCATCCTGGCCAATCACAGCACCTTTGAGTTCATCACCCATGCGGCGGAGTTTGTCTGTTTCGGCCTGTACCATACGCTTCACCGGAATGCCGGTCATCATGCTGATCACTTCGGCAATATCTTCTTCCTCTATCGGGTAACGTTTATTTTTACTTTCTTCTTCCCAATCGCTCTTGGCTTTTTCCAGTTCTTCCTGCAGGCGTTTTTCGGAATCCCTTAAAGATGCTGCTTCTTCAAATCGCTGGCTTTTAACCACTTTGTTTTTCTCCAGCTTAATATCTTCTATCTTCTTCTCCAGGTCAATTACCTCCTGCGGTACATTGATATTCTTGATATGCTTTCTTGCACCCACTTCATCCAGCACATCGATCGCTTTGTCTGGCAGCAGCCGGTCTGTCATATAACGTTCGCTCAGTTTCACGCAAGCGTCAATGGCTTCGGCACTATAAGAAACGTTGTGGTAGTCTTCGTACTTGCTCTTAATATTCGTGAGTATCTGTATCGTTTCATCAACAGAAGGCTGTTCAACAATAACTTTCTGGAAACGCCTGTCTAATGCGCCATCTTTTTCAATGTGCATGCGGTACTCATCCAAAGTAGAAGCGCCAATACATTGCAATTCACCCCTTGCCAAAGCAGGTTTGAATATATTGCTTGCGTCGAGAGAACCACTGGCGCCACCAGCACCTACAATGGTATGTATCTCATCGATGAAGAGGATCACATCACGGTTCTTTTCCAGTTCATTCATGATGGCTTTCATCCTTTCTTCAAATTGCCCACGGTATTTAGTACCTGCAACCAATGCTGCCAGGTCAAGAGAAACCACTCTTTTATCAAACAGCACCCGGCTTACTTTTCTTTGAACAATTCTGAGGGCCAAACCTTCCACAATAGCGGTTTTACCCACACCAGGTTCACCAATTAATATCGGGTTGTTCTTTTTTCTCCTGGATAGTATCTGCGACACCCTCTCAATCTCCACTTCCCTTCCTACAATGGGATCGAGTGTGCCATTTTCCGCCAGCCGGGTAATATCCCTGCCAAAATTATCGAGTACCGGTGTTTTTGTTTTTGGCTGGTTAGCCGCTCCGCCACCTCTTTGAGATTTCGGCTGCTGACCATATTGCCTTTTTTCTTCATCAAAATCATCATCGCCTTCATCGCTGTATTCTGCTTTTGGCGGATTGCTGGTTACAAAACCAAGTTCGTTCTTGAACATATCATAGTCCACATCAAACTGGTTGAGTATCTGCGTAGCAATATTTTCTTTATTTTTTAAAATAGACAGCATCAGGTGCTCGCTTTCTACCATCGTGCTCTTATGTGCTTTTGCCTCAAGCACGGTGATCCTGATAACCTTTTCAGCCTGCTTGGTTAGGGGAAGAGAATTGATATTAGCGATATTTTTACCTGTCTTGTCTTTTACGGCCACCTCTATTTCCTTGCGGAGTTCATAGAGGTCAACATTGAGGGATTTTAATATTTTTATGGCGGTGTTTTCTCCGTCCCGTATTAAACCCAGCACTAAATGTTCAGTGCCAATGAAGTCATTTCCAAGGCGCAGGGCTTCCTCCCTGCTATAAGAAATGATCTCTTTTACTTGTGCTGAAAAGTTGTTATCCATGTGATACTAAATTTAACTTGTTACAATAATAACGATAAACCCGAGAAATTAGTTTAGTGAAATTACGAAATGTTGATATGTTGAAAAGTAAATTTACGATAAGCATCTAAAGCATTGTTGCTCCGCTCTTACAATGGAATTGCAGTAACAACGCCATTGCAGGATAATAATTTTATATGGCAGTCCGTTAAAACTTTGAAATTTGATGGGCACTGAAATAAAAAATTCCTTTCCTTTACAAAAACAGCATTTCAATCATTTCAAAAAACTGAATCTTCTAATTTGATGCTAATGCTCGTCAATTTACATTAAAACATCGATGAACTTAAATGAATGTCAAAACAGATACCAAAGAAAAATTTACGGTGATTACGCCGTTTGAGGAGAATTTATCTGTTAATATGACAGGGGAACTTGGCCAAATGCTGCTGACCTACCTGCAAAAAGACATACCACATGTAGTGTTAAATTTAAGCCAGGTTAAAACCATGGATGACAAAATTGGAGAAATACTGGCGGAGACCCAACAGAAATTTTATGAAAATGATTGCTCTTTTGTAATTTGTAACCTCCAACCCGGGGTAGAGGCAAGTTTAGATAAGCAGGAATTACTTGAAATAATGAACGTAACCCCTACAGAAAGTGAGGCATGGGATATTGTGCAGATGGAGGAAATTGAGAGAGAATTGTTAGGAGGTGCGGAATAAGAATTTTAGCCATTTAAAACGTTTTAGTCGCTGGCGCTGCCATTGACCTTTCACTATTGACCATTGACTATTGACTATGTTAGCACTTACCATACTCGGAAATAACTCAGCCATTCCGGCCTTTGACAGGTTGCCCACTGCACAAGTGCTGCAAACGCAGGAGGAAGCCTATTTGATTGATTGCGGCGAGGGAACACAGATGCAAATGGCGAAATACAAGATTCGCCGGAGTAAGATTAATAATATTTTTATCTCTCACCTTCATGGCGATCATTTTTATGGCCTGCCCGGTGTAATTACAAGCATGAGCCTGATGGGCCGTACGCAGGATCTCCATATATATGCACCGGCCGCATTAGAAAAAATACTCGAATTACTGATAGATGCCGCCAAAACACATTTAAGTTATAAATTATATTTTCATCCGCTTACTGAAGAGAAAGAGATCATGAACGACAGTAAGCTATCGGTGACCTGTTTTAGAACACAGCACCGTATTGAATGCTGGGGCTTTACTTTCAGGGAAAAAAAGAACCCCAGGAAGATCGATGGCGACAGGATAAGATCGTTTGACATACCTGCCAGTTATTATGAACAACTGCAAAAAGGAGAAGACTATGTAACTAAAAAGGGAACCATCATCCCGAATGAAGAAGTAACTATTGCGGCATCATCAGCAAAAAGTTATTGCTATTGTGCAGATACTATTTATGATGAAAACCTGGTGGAGAAAGCCAAAGGAGTTGATCTGTTATATCATGAAACTACTTACTTAAAAGATAACGCACAAAAAGCCACTGAACGGTTTCACTCTACCACCATACAGGCAGCGAGTATTGCCGAAAAAGCCGGTGTTAAGAAACTGTTGATCGGGCATTTTTCTGCCAAGTATGAAGCGCTGGATGATTTTTTAAAAGAAGCAACATCGGTTTTTCCAAATACTGAATTGGCACTGCAAGGGAGTTGCTACCCAATTTAAAAAGTAAAAATGCAGATGAGAAACCGGAAAGAAAGCAAAAGATTACCGCTTGTAAAATTCTTTCCAAACAACCGTCTTTCCTGTTTTTGCAGCATGTTTTGCAGCTTCCAGAATTTTCACAACTATTTCATTATTGGCTTCAGATGACAAGTCATAAGTACCGGGGTGTATGTTACCCTGTATCACTTTCTTAAAATAAATAAATGGATCATTTCTTTCGGCAGGCAGGTCTTTTGCTGTTACTGCCGTTGATGTTTCATCCATACCTTTTTTAATTATCATATTCTTACCATCCCTGCAAAAAACATAACCGTCAACACCATACAATTCCATCTCCTTTCGGTTATACGGCCAGTTCCATGATGCCTGGATAATGACCTGGGCCTTTTTATAGGTTACAATAATGGTTGCATCATCATCCACTTTTGGATACAACAGCGGCTTTATTTGCTGCGTTATAGCAGTCACCGTTTCCGGTTCTTCACCATTCATCAACCAGGTAGAAAGATTGGCACCATAGCAGCCAAAATCAGTTATAGCACCGCCGCCATTTAAAACAGGGTCCGTAAGCCATTGTAAAAATTCTTGATTGCAACCAATTTCTTTTGGACCTGCATGCCCGGTGTAAAAAACAATTTTCCTTATATCACCAATGGATTTTTCAATATTGGATATGTCAAATGCTTTTTCATTACTGCCATACCAGGTGGTTTCGTAGTTGGTAAGCAGATGGATATTATGTCTTTTTGCCAACGCCAGCATTTCTTTTGCATGGTCAAGACTCACCGCCATTGGTTTTTCCACCATCACATGAATACCAAGAGGTGCACATTGTTTAACCACTTCTAAATGCCCATAAATATCATTGAATGCGAGTACCGCTGCAGGCTTAGCTTTGGCCAGCATTTCCTGCAGAGAAGGATAAACAATATTCATCGGGTAACCATGCTGCCGGGAGTACCTGCCTGCGAGTGATGTATCCGATTCAGCAATTCCTACGATTTCGATATCTCCTTTTTTTTCACGCCCAAGCAACCAATGCACGTGGGTATGGGTAAGCCCGGCTATCCCTATTCGTAAAGGTTTATCCCCGGCTGCAGGATTTTGTGCCTTTGATAGGAATGTAAAAAGAGAACAAAGCAGCAGCAAGAATAAATTTTTCATTGGCAATAATTTACGAATACTATAAAGCACAAAGTTCCGGCTTGATCATTTCACAAAATATCCAACCGCCAGTTCGTATCCCTTTAATCCTAAACCACTGATCACTCCAACACTTTTTCCTGATACATGCGACAGCTTCCTGAAATCTTCCCGGCCAAAAATATTGGAGATATGTACTTCAATCACCGGTGTTTTTATCGCAGCTATCGCATCTCCCAAAGCTACAGAGGTATGAGTATAACCGCCAGGGTTTAAGATGATAGCATCATAAGAATAACCCACTCTTTGTATTTCATTGATCAATTCACCTTCAACGTTGGTTTGAAAATAATGGAATGCAACAGCGGGGAATTTTACTTTTATTTTTTCTAAAAAACTATCAAATGTTTCACTGCCGTAAATATCCGTCTCTCTTTTGCCCAGCAGGTTGAGATTGGGCCCGTTGATGATCGCTATCTGCATATAAGAAAATTAAGGTTGAGTGAAGTTACAAATCACTTTGTAGCCAAGCGGTTTATAATAGTTGGTAAATATTTCAGCAATGTGCTTTTTTGCTTTTTCTTTATAACTGGTGTTATTCTCCAATTGACCTTTTGCTGCAACATACATTTCCCGCTCTGCCCTTTTCATATCTGCAATAGTAGTACGGCTAAACAAACCCGTTTGGTTCATCGTCTCCAGTTTGTCCAGTTCCAGTTGAAAGCTCAGCATTTTCACCGAAGGAAAATTCAACAGCACTGCGCTGTCATTTTCAGTGATGTTTACTTTTCCCTGTTGCATATCCACGCCAAATTTTGCATGATACGGAACTGTAACCTGCAAAGTGTTTTCTGCTAAATAATCTTTCAAATTCTCCCACCAGCTGCTGTTATCTCCGGCATTACTCAGTTTTACAGAAGTATTGCCGCTAACATCCAGTGCAGACAGTTCGGCGATCTGTGTTATCAATTGCTGGTTATTAATGATCGTTGCTTTTAATTCTGTAGTGCCATTTTTCTTTCCAAGAAAATACATAGCAGCACATAAAGCCAGCAGCAATGTAATGATAAGTGTAGAAGACTTCATTGCTATTAAATTTATTAGCGTCCAGGTTGCCCCGGAATTTATCCCGGCTTTTACCGGGAGGGGGTGGAAGAGATCATCATGGCCATAAAATCATCAAACAGGTACCGGCTGTCGTGTGGCCCCGGTGTTGCTTCCGGATGGTATTGTACAGAAAAAGCTTTCTTGCCTTTCACCCGTATGCCTTCAATAGAATCATCATTCAGGTTCAAGTGTGTTATTTCCACTTTATCTGAAGCCCGCACAGCATCAGGCTGTACTCCAAAACCATGGTTCTGAGTAGTAATCTCACTCTTGCCGGTAATGATATTCTTTACCGGGTGATTTAAGCCACGGTGACCATGATGCATTTTAAACGTTGGAATATCATTTGCCAGGGCCAGCAGCTGGTGACCCAGGCAAATGCCGAACAAAGGTTTATCTGCAGCCAGTATCTGTTTTACCGTTTGTACAGCATAGTCCATTGGCGCAGGATCACCCGGCCCATTGCTAATGAAGTAACCGGAAGGCTTAAACGCTTCCAGTTGTTCAAAACTTGTTTTTGCATTGTGAACTTTTACATAGGCTCCCCGCTCTACTAAACAGTTCAAAATATTTTTCTTTACGCCATAATCAAGTACGGCAACCCTCACTTTGCTGCCTGGATCCCCTAATGTATAAGACTCAGTGGTTGAAACTACAGAAGCCAGCTCAAGTCCATCCATAGACGGCACTTCTTTTAGTGCTGTCTTCAACTGTTCAACATCCGTATTTTCAGAAGAGATAATACAGTTCATAGCGCCCTTCGTACGCACATGTGCCACTAACGCCCTCGTATCCACGCCTTCTATTGCCACTACGTTCTGTTGCTCAAAATATTCCTGCAACGAGCCTTCAGCGATCAGTCGTGAAAATTGTTCTTCCAGGTTTCTCCCGATCACAGCTTTTACCTTTACACCATCACTTTCTACATCGGTACTCTTTACACCATAGTTTCCAATATGAACATTGTTCATAATCAGCACCTGTCCAAAATAACTGGGGTCTGTAAACACTTCCTGGTAACCCGTCATACCAGTATTAAAACAAAGCTCCCCTGTGGCCGTTCCGGTTTTTCCAAAGGCTTTTCCATGCAATACGGTTCCATCTTCCAATACCAGTACCGCAGGCTTTTTCTCCATTTTATCAGGCATAGTTGTTATTTGTTTTTGCAAAGAAATGAATAGAATGAGTTATTGAACGAATATTTTTTACACATATAGCCTCACCCTCGTTCCCTCTCCAAAAGAGAGGGAGGCCAACCATTTATTTTTTATTCAACATTTGTAATTAAGCATTTCAACAATAATCTTTTATTCACCCAAAGCCTACTATTTGCGAAGAGAAAAAATTTCTTTTTTTCCGCAGGTTCTAAAACCCCTCTTTTGGAGGGGTTTGGGGAGGCTGTATAAAAAAACTCCGGTATCACTACCGGAGTTTCTATTTAAAAGAGTGTTTTCATTAAACTTACTCTTCAGTTTTAGTTTCAGTTTCAGTTGCTGGGGTTTCTTCAGAAGCTTCAGCCTTGGTTGCTTTTTTCTTAGCACCGCCGCTTCTTCTTGTTTTCTTCACTGGTTCTTCAGCAGCTGCTTTCGCAACACCTTTTCCATAGATCTCGTTGAAATCAACCAATTCAATCATCGCAATCTCAGAAGCATCACCCGTCCTGGTTCCCAGTTTGATAATACGTGTGTATCCACCCGGGCGGCTTACTACTTTAGGGGCTACTACAGTAAACAATTCTTTCACTGCTAATTTATCATTCAAATAGCTGAACACAACACGGTGATTGTGCATGATCGACTCTTTACTGGCAGTATCTTTTGTTTTAGTGATCAGTGGCTCAATGTAAGTACGTAAAGCCTTTGCTTTTGCCAATGTAGTAGTGATCCTTTTGTGTGTGATCAACTGGCTTCCCAGATTGGCCAACAGCGCTCTCCTGTGAGAAGCTGTTCTGCTTAATTTATTTCCTTTGTTTCCGTGACGCATGACGTTTTGTTTTAGAATTCGCTTACACCGTGTCAGGAATTGTAAGCTACTTTGTTATTGTTAATTTGATGATGTAATGATTTGATGATTTGGTAATGAATCAATACATCATCAAATCACCAAATCATCAAATCGACTATTCGTCGTCTAATTTCAGCTTGCTCAGGTCCATACCAAAGCTTAAGCCTCTTTCCTGCAATACCTGCTCAATTTCACTTAAAGATTTTTGACCGAAATTCCTGAATTTCATCAGGTCTTCCTGCTCGTACTGTACCAATTCACTTAAGGAATTGATCTTAGCAGCTTTCAAACAGTTGAAGGCACGTACTGAAAGATCCAGATCTTCCAATGGTGTTTTCAATACTTTACGCAATTGTAAAGTTTGTTCGTCCACCAGGTCTTCTTTTTTATCTTCTTTGGTATCGAATGTGATATTCTCATCAGTGATGATCATCAAATGCTGAATGAGGATACGGCTCGCCTGCTTTACCGCTTCTTCGGGATGAATAGTGCCGTCCGTGATCACTTCCATGATCAGCTTTTCGTAATCTGTACGCTGCTCCACACGGGTGTTCTCAATCGTATACTTTACATTCTTGATCGGCGTAAAGATGGAATCTGTTGCGATATAACCAAAGTGAGAGTTCTTTTCTTTGTTATCTTCTGCAGGAACATAACCACGGCCTTTACCGATCGTTATTTCGATATCCAGTTTGGCACTGTTGTCCATAACACAAATAACCAGTTCAGGATTCATCACTTCAAAAGCAGGTGATGCCTCGCCGATCATGCCAGCAGTGAATTCAGTTTTATTTTTGATAGACAGTGTTACTTTTTCAGTACCCACTTCATGGTCTACTTTCTTTTTGAAACGAACCTGCTTCAAGTTCAGGATGACTTCTGTAACGTCTTCGGTGATACCTTTAATGGTAGCAAACTCATGGTCTGCACCAGCGATATTAATTCCGATAATAGCATAACCCTCTAAAGAGTTCAGCAATACACGACGCAATGCGTTACCAATAGTTACACCGTAACCAGGTTCCAGCGGACGAAATTCAAACTGAGCTTCAAAATCAGTTGCTTTTTGCAGAACGATCTTGTCAGGTTTTACGAAATTCAAAATGCCCATAGTATGTGTGTTTATTTTTGTTAGTAGTTTTTTTGTTACTCAGAACCGTTCAAGTCGTTTAAAACGTTTAAAGCGTTTAAAGGTTATTAACCAAATTCAACGGCTTAAACAATTTAAACGTTTTTCAACGTTATTTAGAGTACAATTCCACAATCAACTGCTCCTTGATATTTTCAGGAACACTTTCCCTTTCAGGATAAGCAATGAACGTACCTTTCTGTTCTGTTTCATTAAAATCTATCCAGTTGAACTTTGCGTTCTTACCACGAATGGGACTGGTGATAGAAGTATTGGCAGCGCTTTTGCTTTTTAAACCAACAACGTCGCCTGGTTTTAATGAATAAGAAGGAACATTGAGTACTTCACCATTAACTGTTACATGTTTGTGACTAACTAACTGGCGGGCAGCCTGGCGGCTTGGAGCGATACCCATGCGGAAAACCGTGTTATCCAAACGGGCTTCCAGCAATTTGATCAGGTTTTCACCTGTTACGCCTTTGCGTCTTGCAGCTTCATCAAATGTTCTGCGGAATTGTTTTTCCAGCAAACCATAAGTGTATTTAGCTTTTTGTTTTTCACGGAGCTGTAAAGCGTATTCACCTAAAGTTTTACGTTTACGGTTTGCGCCATGAATACCGGGGGGGTTACTGTTTTTTGTTAACCACTTGCCGTTGCCTGTAATAGGCTCTCCAAATATCCTGGAGATTTTGGTCTTTGGACCTGTGTACCTTGCCATAGTTGTTTGTCATTTCGATTTTTTTTGAAACGGTGAGCAGATCGGTAAAAAATCGTAAAAAATTAATCTGTCACCCTTTGTGTAAATGAACCGTATGGCGATTCAATATTATGAAGTTTAAGGTTGAAAGTTTACTGTTTAAAGTTCAGATGAACCAACAACCTTAAACTTTAAACCTGAAACATTAAACCCTTCTTTTCTTCGGAGGCCTGCAACCATTGTGCGGCAACGGAGTTACGTCTTTAATAGATGTAATTTCGATGCCATTTTGTGATAAAGACCTGATAGCACCTTCACGGCCCGATCCTGGTCCTTTTACAAGCACATCTACTCTTTTCAAACCTGCATCTGTAGCTGTTTTAGCAGCATCAGCAGCAGCCATCTGGGCGGCATAAGGCGTATTTTTCTTACTTCCTTTAAAGCCCATTTTACCAGCACTTGACCATGAAATAACCTGGCCATTTTTGTTGGTTAAACTGATAATGATGTTGTTGAAACTAGCAACGATGTGTGCATCTCCGTATGCATCAACTTTTACTACTCTTTTTTTTGCGGCTGCTTTGCCGGTTGCGGCCTTACCGCCTTGTGCTTTTGCCATGTGTACTGTAGATAGGTAATCTTTAAAAAAATGTAATCCCGATGTTAGTCAAGACCGAATCAAAACCTCCTGCCGGCTTAAAAGCTATCTGGTATTTGTTTCGTAATTATTAAGCCTTATAAAAAGCCATCAGCTCATAGCTATTAGCTTTGAGCTGATACCAATTTTACTTTTTAGCAACTTTCTTCTTACCAGCCACTGTCTTACGCTTGCCCTTACGGGTACGGCTGTTAGTACGTGTACGCTGGCCACGAAGCGGCAAACCTTTACGGTGACGAAGACCACGGTAGCAGGCAATATCAAGCAAGCGCTTAATATTCATCTGCACTTCACTACGCAAAGCACCTTCGGTTTTAAACTCATTGCTAATAATGTTACGAATAGCAGTTTGTTCATCATCATTCCACTGGTTTACTTTCTTGTCGAGGCTGATACCAGCTTTTTCAAGAATGTACTGTGCAGTTGAACGGCCTATACCGAAAATGTAAGTAAGACCTATTTCGCCTCTTTTGTGTTTTGGTAAATCTATACCGGCAATACGAGCCATAATTTATTATTATTTTAATTTCCTTTACTAGTAATTGGTAATAAGCAATTGACAATTTGCAAATTGTCCATTGAATATTGATTATCCCTGGCGCTGCTTGAAGCGTGGATTCTTTTTGTTGATAACAAAAAGCACCCCTTTCCTCCTTACGATCTTGCAATCTGCACTTCTTTTCTTTATCGAAGCTCTAACCTTCATTGTAAATACTTTTACTTGTTATATAAATTATTTGTACCTGAATATGATCCTTCCCCTCGTTAAATCGTAAGGGCTCATTTCCACCCCAACTTTATCGCCTGGTAAAATGCGGATATAGTGCATCCGCATCTTTCCAGATATCGTGGCCAGTATCTCATGTCCATTCTCCAATTTTACTTTAAACATAGCATTACTGAGTGCTTCAAGTATAACGCCGTCTTGTTTAATGAGTGCCTGTTTAGCCATAATTTTCGGGTCGCAAAGATAGGGGTATATTATTTATTTTCAGGAAAAAAATCAGATATTTACCGCATAAACAAATTATTTTATGAAAAAAATCCTTTATGGCCTCTTGATTCCTTGCATTTTTGGCGCTGTTTCCTGTAAAAAAGAGAGCAATCCTCCCCCAACGCCGGCTGCTGAAAAATTTATGACCCTTACAGCCGGCAGCACTTGGACCTATAGGTTAACCGACAATCCGGCCACTGCACCAGTCTCGACCAACTATACTTTAACGGCAACCAGCAATGATTCTGCAGCCAGCGGGAGAACCTATAAAATATTTACCAACAACTCCGGCCCAAATGAATATTACAATATCACCGCAAGCGACTATTATACATTCAGAAAACTGCCCGATGTGCTGGGTGGCACTTCTGTTGAGGTATTGTATTTAAAAGATAATCTCAATGTTGGGGGCACCTGGTCTCAAACCATACCCATAACCTATTCCGGCATTTCGCTGCAACTCACATTTAATAATAAAATTGCAGAAAAAGGTATTGCCAAAATAGTGAATGGCATTAATTATACAGGTGTAACCAAGGTAGAAACTACACTTTCGGTAACAGGCATCCCATTTGCTTATACGCTTGATTCTGATATTGAATATTATTACGCACCAAAAGTTGGACAAATTGAAAATCATACCACCATTGATCTTACAGTGACCGGCTTTCCACCAACCAACGTTGAGCAAAAAACAGAATTAAGGAGTTCCACTATTTTATAAGTTCCACATACAGCAACAAAAATGGGCTGCCAAAAAATGACAGCCCATTTTTTATTACTCAATATTCTTTTACTAAAAAACTTCATCGTTCAAATGCACTTTTGTCATATCGTGAAAATGATTCTGTAGCTCATGTACATTCAGCGGGTGGGTTACATGCCGGTGTTCGTCACGGTACCACAACTCTAATTTAGAAAAGTCACCTGCTTTAGGGATCATCATCCTGAAGGCGCCCTTCAAATATTTTACCGTACCGTCTTCATTGTGTTGTTTTGTAAATTTTAATGCCGCCAGTTCATCCTCGTTCAGCGGAATAGGACTTAGCTGTTCCATTTCGTACCAAAACTCCTGCGGTCCAATATCCAGGCAAACCTGGTTTTCCCCATGTTTGAGGTTGGTTACTTCGCCTTTTAATACATCGCCGTCATTATCGGCCATCAGGTAGTCCCCTACTTTAATGTTTTGAAATTTGAGCATGGCAATCGATTTTTTGATTTGTGAGAGATGGAAATTTATTTGACTAAATGTAAGAAAAATTCAAAGAGAGGAAAAGTAATTTTTTCAATGGTTGCGGGTTGCCGGGTTGAGGGTTGAGGGTTGCTGGGGGGAATGGAAGAGAAGAAGGCATATTTATGTGAGCCCATCGCAAACGGTCATTTAACCCGCAACCCGCCAACCCGTAACAGATTTACTACTCTGCCCAACTCATAATATAACCTTCATTCTCAATTTCCAAGGCTTGTTTTGTCAGCATCAAGGGCCGGAAAGTATCCACCATCACGGCCAGTTCTTTGGTTTCTTTTGCACCAATACTCTTTTCCACGGCTCCCGGATGCGGCCCATGCGGAATACCGGCAGGATGTAAAGTGATCATACCACGGGTAACATTTTTCCGGCTCATAAAATCACCATCCACATAATACAACACTTCGTCACTGTCGATATTACTATGGTTGTAGGGAGCAGGAATAGCGTCCGGATGATAATCATATAATCTCGGTACAAAGGAACACACTACAAATGCATTGGTTTCAAAAGTCTGGTGTACCGGTGGTGGCTGATGCACACGGCCTGTTATGGGTTCAAAATCATGAATGGAAAATATATAGGGATAGCAACAACCATCCCAGCCGATCACATCAAAGGGATGCGTGCCATAGTGCAGGCCATACAGCATCCCTTTCTTTTTTGCCCTGATCAAAAAGTCTCCCTTTTCATCAATAGTCTGCAGGTTTTGCGGCGTGCGGATATCCCGTTCGCAAAAAGGGGAATGTTCCATCAGCTGGCCGTACCTACTCATGTACCGTTTAGGATAACGCAAAGGTGTAAACGATTCTACGATAAACAGCCGGTTGTCCTCACTGTTAAATTCAATTTGATAGATAGTTCCCCGTGGCAACACAATATAATCGCCATAAGCAAAAGGCAATTCGCCGTATTGTGTTTTAACTTTACCAGTGCCTTCATGCACAAATATCATTTCATCCGCATCCGTATTTTTATAGAAATAATCTGTCATGCTTTGTTGTGGAGATGCTAATACAATGTGGCAATCGCTGTTTACCAAAACAGGGATACGGCTGTCTAAAAAATCTTTGGCTGGCTTTACATGAAATCCTTCAAAGCAACGGTGCTGCAACATTTTTTCTTCTGCTATTTGGGGACTTACATCTTTTTGTGGTTCTGTTTTGATTATTTGTGTGGGTGGATGACAATGATACAGCAAGGAATAATCATCGCTGAAACCTTCGGTTGAAAATAACTGTTCGCTGTATAAACCACCATCGGGTTTGCGAAACTGTGTATGGCGCTTGTGTGGGATCTTTCCCAAAGTATAATAGTGAGGCATTGTTTAATTGATAATTTGTGAAATGATAACTGATAATTTTTTCGAATAAAAAAATTATTCAGCGATGCAAAGTTCAAGCGATGCCAGCAGGAAAATATATTTCCAGCGGCGTTTGTCGATGTGGTATGTAAAGTTGCGGAAGAATAGCATAGCATCAATATTTGATGATTCAAATTTACGTTATCCCCTGATCAATCTTTATTTCCCGCCAGTTAAAGTTTTTACCAGGGCTTCCAGCTTTGCAATCCTTTCTTCCTGTGATTGAATTTGCTGCTGTTGCTCCTGCAAGCCTTTAATGGCCAGCACGGTAAAATACTGGTAATTGATACCCAATCTTTTTTCGCCATTCTTCAGTTCATTTTCCACCACGGCATCAGGGAATATTTTTTGTACATCCTGCGCCATAAAGCCATTGCTGAACCTGTCGGTTGGGTGGTTGTCAAGGTAATGATATTGATACGCCTGTAATTGCAGTACATTGTTTAATACAGGCAGGTAAGGGGTAATGTCTTTTTTCAAACGCCTGTCGCTGTTTGAAGTATAAGCGCCTGTTACATTATCGAAGGATCCCTTTAAAGAACCATTGTAAAATAAATTGAAATTGGATACACTGCCATCAATATAAAAGTCCCAATGATTGGTACTGTTGGATGCTTCCACACCAATAGCGTTTTGAAAGCCCTTTTGCTTTATTTGGAGGCGGCTGTCATCGTTGGTTGTTAATGGCACTTTGCCAATACCCACTTCACCATTGCCGGTAATACGCATCAGTTCTGTGCTGGTATTTGCGCTGCTGCCGGCGTAAAAAACATGGCTGCTTGTAAGGGCTGCCGCCTGGTAGCGCATGATAAATGCATTAATGCCAAAACCATTGTACTGGTTATCGTTGTCGGCGTCTTCAAGCAACACAACTTTCCTGTTTCCTAACCTGTTTGGAAGCTGAAGATCGCCGTGGGGTGTAGTGGTGCCAATACCAACCTTGCCATCGGTTAGCGTCATGGCATCAACAAAGAATGGTCCAGATGCAAGCGTTTGAAAAGTCATTTTTGCATCCGTATAATTATTGGAGGTATAATAGGATTTTATTCTTCCTGATGGCCCTGGACCGCCAGAAGAAAAATTAGACCGGAACTCTATTGCTGATGTAGTTGCATCTCCAAAATTTGAATTGCCTTCAATAATCAGTTGCGAAGCATTGGCATCGGTGCTGGCATTTTTTAAATGCAGCAAACCGCCAGGCGAAATGGTACCTACCCCCAGCCTGCCACCAATGGACAAAATTTTATTGCCAAACTCACCATATATCAACGCCTGGTCAGGGCCATTGTCGGAGTTTTCAATATATAGTTTATTGGAACCAGTTTCAAAATAGCCGGCTCTATGACCCAAAAACACGTTTGCGAAGCCCGTATTGTTATTGCCTGCGTTCCTGCCTACGGCAACGTTGTCGTTGCCGGATACGTTGCTAAACAAAGCATTTAACCCGATTGCAACATTGCCACTTCCGTTTTCCAATGACCCTAACGAATTTTCACCAAAAGCAGCATTCCCAGTGCCTGACGAATTAAAAAACATGGCATCGTAGCCAACGGCGGTATTATCGTTCCCACCCGAATTAAAGCGCAATGATTGTACACCTATGGCTGTGTTTTTTTGACCATCTGCGTTATCTGTCAACGATAAATATCCCATTGCAACATTTCTAAAGCCGGTTTGGGTGAAATTACCTGCTTCCCTTCCCAAAAAAGTATTCAGCCGTATAGGGTCTATGCTTCCACCATTCAGATTATTTACCCTGAAGCTGAGTGCTGTATTATCTGTAGTGCCAATAAAATTTATTGCTGCATTGGTGCCTGCATTTCCCCTGGTACTCCAGTCACTACTGGCAGTGGTATTGCCTTTTAAAAATATCCACGCTGCAGCATTGTGATAGGCAAAGGCAGCCGAATCGGTATTATATACTAATAACCCATTGGCAGGTGATGCGATGGCAACCATTTGTGCATTGGTAAGCCTTGGCACTAATATGCCTTTATTAGAAGCTGTTATATCCAACATGGCAGAAGCGCTGGGAGAATTGGTGCCGATACCAATATTTTGTGCATTAGCTGAAAGACAAAACAATGCAGACAAAAAGAGGAGTACTTTTTTCATTTCAACAAAAATTTTATTAACAATTGGATCCGGTAACAGAAGTCCTGTTTAGCTGATTTTCTTTGAGCCGGAACATGGGAATTGAGAGGATGCTGGATAGATAATATTGGTTTTAAAAGTAGCATTTTAAACGAGGATTGCAAAATGATGCTTCCTTATCTTTATCGCATGACAAGGATCGGATTGATATCAGACACACATGGTTATTTGGACGAAAGCGTTTTCGAACATTTCAACAACTGCGATGAAGTATGGCATGGCGGGGATTTTGGCGAAGGAGGTTTGGCAAAGAGGATAAAGGAGAAAAAGAGTTTAAAAGGCGTTTATGGCAATATTGACAGCGATGATATAAGAGCTGAATTTCCGGAGCAGCTGATTTTTATGTGTGAAGATGTGAAAGTGATGATCCGGCATATTGGCGGCTACCCACCTAAATATAACCCCGAAACAAAGAGAGAGCTGCTAATTCATCAACCACAGCTATTTGTTGCGGGGCATTCACATATTTTAAAGGTGATGTACGATGACAAACTGCAGTGCCTCCACATGAACCCTGGCGCAGCAGGTAAACATGGCTGGCATAAAATGAGGACGATCATACGGTTTGCTATTGATGGCAAGAATATCCGGGATTGCGAAGTGATAGAATTGGGAGAAAGAGGTAAATCATGAGATGAACCCTAAAAAGGAAAGTAACGACCTACCTGGGCAGTACGCTGATCACTCCCTTTTGAGACATATGGTTAGCTTCTAAATCCCGTAATATAAAGTGCCAACCGCTATTTTGTACTTTACCTGTTTGTTCAATTTATTTAACCGGATTATAATAATTTTCTCCACTAACAAAGAAATCTCAAAAAAATTGCAGATTTTGCATACGTAAACAGCCGGATTACACGTTTCATATTATGTTAAAGCGTGATTTAAAAAATCAATAGAATCATTCGCTCATTTTATTATAAAAAAATTCTTTAGCCGGCAATGAAGAATGCTTGTTACCACAAAGTAACTTGCTCACAACACTATCCTCTTTAGAAATTCCTGATCGAATTAAACTGAAATGCGTTTATTCATCGTTCATTAAATTTGAACAGCTTTTACTCAATAAAACACTTAACCTTAATTTTAAACCATGTTGGGCAAGTTTAGTTTCTACCTGATAGACCTGTTAAGAGGCACCAGCATTATGAAGGCGCTGAAAGAGCTGCATGTTCATCAGTACCTGCCTAAGAATGAACTGGATGCCATTCGCCAGGAGCGCCTGGATAAATTGTTTGACCTGGCGACACACGCTGTACCTTTTTACAAAAATTGCCGTAGTTATGAGGAGGCTCCTGTGCTTTCAAAAGCAGCAGTAATGGAGCGGTACAATGAATTTTTTGTTACCCCTTCCAAAAAGAAATTATCTAAAAAGACTACCGGAGGTTCAACCGGCGTTCCTTTTGCGTACTATACTACAAAGGAATCAGTATCTTATATGTGGGCATCCATCATATTCAGCTGGGAAATGTCGGGCTATAAACCAGGTGAAAAAGTAATGTTCCTGGCAGGCACTTCTCTGTATAAAAACGACTGGAAACATAAACTGTTTTATAAATTATTGAATGTGGATGTGCTATATGCATCACCATTGAATGATGAAACTATGAACCAGTATGCAGGCGCTATAAAAAATCAAAAAGCGTCCGTAGTGTATGGTTATGCTTATGCCATTAATACCATGGCCGAGTATTTAAACAGGGTGAACAAACATCAGTTTCCTGATTTGAAAGGTGTGGTATGCACAGCCGAATTATTAACAGATTCTGCAAGGGCAAAAATTGAAAAAGCTTTTGGTGTACCGGTGTTCGATCAATATGGCTGCAATGAAGGTGGAATTTCTGCATTTGAATGTGAGCATAAAACAAAGCACCTCATCAGCACGAGGGCTATGTACGAAACAAATGCGAACGGGTGGCTTATCAGCACTGATCTTTTTAATGACGGATTTGTAATGCTGAAATACAATACCACCGACCTGCTGGTATTTTCCGATAAACAATGCAGTTGCAAAAGATCGTACCCGGTAATTAAGGAAATGATTGGCCGTACAAATGATGTGGTAGTGGATATGGACAACAAAGTTTTTCATGCTTCTTTCTTTGGCATCACGCTGTCAAAAGACAGCAGTATACACCAGTACCAGGTTACTTTTGATAATGACTCTCTTGTCCTGAATATACACAGCGAAGAACACAATGAACAGCATTTTGGAGACATCTACATTCCTAAAATAAGAGAGCATGTAAGGTTTGGCAATTACACTGTTGTAATGAACAGACCTTTTGAAAAAACGCCGAATGGAAAACATAAGGAGGTTGTGGATAAAAGAAAAGTAAAGACGAAAGTTTACACCGAATAAGTGTTACTCATATTTAATTTGCCAGGCGCCTTAAGCTGCCACAATAATAAAACCCGGGAAAATCCCGGGTTTTATTTATACTAACTGTAAGGAATATATTATTTCCCTTTAACCATCCGCTTTGTTGCCACGCCATCTTCCGTAACCAGCCGCACCATATAAACACCACTGGCAAGTGAGCTGAAGTTGAAACGCACCACGTTGGTTCCCGCAACAGAGACAGATGTTTTCAGCAACATTGTTTTACCCAGCATACTGGTAACCGCTATTTCAAACCTGCTGCCTGCTTTGACCGAATTGAAAGAAACTACCGCTTCGCCCTGGGCGGGGTTTGGATAGACCGTAAGTGAAGATATTACTTCATTCATACTTTCATCATCCAGGATTGACCGGCTGTTTGTAATGGTTTGAGAAGACGATCCTGGTCTTGATGTTACAATCGACACCGCCCTGTTCACCCTTGGCCCGGTACCGCAATTGTTCACAATATCACAACTAA
>ERZ795056.2376-NODE-2376-length-20927-cov-19.546043_pt1 | contig 20927 bp, 20 predicted proteins | sample MGYA00375140_ERZ795056 | MGnify/ENA primary metagenome ERZ795056 (study PRJEB30185, sample SAMN05720227) | activated sludge metagenome | isolation source: Anaerobic digester | place: USA | collected 2015-03-09 ... | reverse complement strand
CGCGAGCCGTGGGGCACCAGCTCGGCGATCAGCTCCATGTCCTTCCTCTCGCTCATGACGGAGCCCCCACGTCGCTTCGCTCCTGCCCCCCGAGGGGGCGCGCGCCGGCTTGGGGCGGCCCGGCGCTCGGCGCAGCCACCTCCTTCGCGAGATTGTCGAAGCACGCCCGCAGCACGCCGTGGTAGCGCGGGTCCTCGAGCAGGAAGGCATCGTGGCCGTGCGGCGCGGCGATCTCGGCGTAGCTGACGCGGTGGCGGTTGTCGAGCAGCGCCTTGACGATCTCGCGCGAGCGGGCCGGCGAGAAGCGCCAGTCGGTGGTGAAGCTGACCAGCTGGAAGCGGCAGGTGGCGCCGGCGAAGGCGCGCGTGAGGTCGCCGCCGAAGGCGCGCGCCGGGTCGAAGTAGTCGAGCGCGCGGGTGATCAGCAGGTAGGTGTTGGCGTCGAAGTAGTCGCTGAACTTGTCGCCCTGGTGGCGCAGGTAGCTCTCGATCTCGAACTCGATCTCCTGCGTCGAGTAGCCCAGCTCGGCAGCACGCAGGTTGCGGCCGAACTTCTGCTCCATCGCGTCGTCCGACAGGTAGGTGATGTGGCCGATCATGCGGGCCACGCGCAGGCCGCGCTTGGGCACCACGCCGTGCGCGTAGAAGTGGCCGCCGTGGAACTCGGGGTCGGTGATGATGGCGCGGCGCGCCACCTCGTTGAAGGCGATGTTCTGCGCCGACAGGTTGGGCGCCGTGGCCACCGCGATGCACTGGCGCAGCCGGTCCGGGTAGCGCAGCGACCAGCTCAGCGCCTGCATGCCGCCCAGGCTGCCGCCGAGCACCGCGGCGAGCTGGCGGATGCCCATGCGGTCGAGCAGGCGCGCCTGCGCGTCGACCCAGTCTTCCACCGTGACCACCGGGAAGTCGGCGCCGTAGACGCGGCCGGTGGCCGGATTGACGTGCATCGGCCCGGTGGAGCCGAAGCAGGAGCCGGGGTTGTTGACGCCGATGACGAAGAAGCGGTCGGTGTCCAGCGGTTTGCCGGGGCCGACGAGGTTGTCCCACCAGCCCTCGCTCTTCGGCTGGTCGGCATAGGTGCCGGCCACGTGGTGCGAGGCGTTCAGCGCGTGGCACACCAGCACCGCGTTGCTGCGATCGGCATTCAGCGTGCCGTAGGTTTCGTAGACGACCGTGTAGTTCGCGAGCTTCGCGCCGCTTTGCAGCGGCAGCGGCTCGTCGAAAGTCATCGATTGCGGTTGGACGTGGCCCAGCGATCCCATGACGCCCCAAAGAAAACACCCGGCGCCGCGAAAGCGGAACACCGGGTGGGCGTCCTGTCTTTAGCGGTACTTATAAAGCGCTCGCAAGCCGGAACAAATCAGCGCTGTGCCACCAGTATAGCGGCGCCCTCGGGCAACAGATCGACGGGCGCGCTGAAGTGGCGGCGCAGTTTCGCGGCCAGTTCGGGGCACGCCGTGCGCAGGCGCTGCGCGCCGTGCAGCGCGGCCTGCTCGGCGGCGGCACGTGGCGCGGTCGGCTCGCCGCGGCCGCGCTGCAGGGCCAGCGGCAGCCGCGTCACCACGATCGTGACGCGCCGCCCGCCGAGCGCGCCGCAACGCTGCAGCGTTGCGGCCTGATCGATCGGCACGACCAGCGCATCGACCTGCGGGCCGAGTCCGGCCGCCCAGTCGCGCGCCAACGCATCGGCGTCGCGGCCGACGCCGAACCAGCGCTCCAGCCGGGTCGGCGCGTGCGCCTGCAGCGTCGCCGAGCACCCTGCACCCGCCACCGGCTCGATGCGCTCGACGCAGCGCCGCTGCACGCAGGCCAGGCAGTCGTGCGGGTCGCCGTGGCAGGGCCCGCCGCGCAGCGGCATGAGGGGCAGCATCGCGCGGCTGCGGTGCAGGGGCGACAGGCCGCGCAGCCGCACCACCAGACGCTGCGCATCCAGCCGCGCCTCGATCTCGAAGGGCACCGGCAGGCGAAAGCGCAGGTCGAGGTAGTTCCAGAACACGGTGGCGTCGCGGCCCTGCTCGGCCGCCGAACCCGGCACCGCCTGCGAATGCGCATGGCGCTCGACGATGCCGGCGCCGGCATCGAGCGCCGCCGCGTACAGCGCGTTGGTGAGCTGGCACAAGCCGCCGCCGGTGCGCGCCACCATGCAGCCCTCGCGCAATTCGCGCCCGGCCACGAAGCCGCGGCGCCGCGTCGCGCGCCCCAGCGCATGCCAGAAGCTGAACACCTGCCCGGCACGCACCACCAGGCCGTCCAGCCGCGCGGCGGCCAGGCGCAGGTTGTGCACCTTGCCGGCGGTCAGCAGCCATTCCTCGGCGCTGCGATGCGTCCACAGCGGCGTCTCGTTCTCGGCGAGCACGAAAGCGAATCGATCCTGCGGCGCATCGACTGCAAGCTCGTCCGGCAGGCGTGGCGGCGACTCGCCGCGGCGGGCGGCGAGCCAGTCGGTCGCGCCGCGGCGCAGGCGCAGCGCGTGGGCGCGCAGTTCGAAGGAGAGGCGATCGAGGTGCGTGGGCATGCCACGCACTGTCGCGAGCCCGCGCGATGGCGCGACGAAGCCGGTGTGAAGTCCGCGTGAAGCCGCGTGTGGCCGCCTACAGAGGCACCGGCGCCGTCTCGGCGCTGCCGCGCGCGGGCACGTGGATGTGGAACACCGTGCCGCCGCCGGCCAGGTTCTCGGCATGGATGCGGCCGCCGTGCGCCTCGAGGATCTTGCGGCAGATCGCCAGGCCCAGGCCGGTGCCGCCCGAGCCGTCCTTGGTCTGGCTGGACTGCACGAAAGCCTCGAACACACGCTCGATCTCTTCAGGCGGGATGCCCGGGCCCTGGTCGCGCACGGCGATGTGGATCTCGCCGGCGGCCGTGGTCTCGCCGCTCACCTCGATGCGGCCGTGGAAGGGCGAGAACTTGATCGCATTGGCGATCACGTTGCGCAGCACCTGCTGGAAGCGCATCGGGTCGACCTTGGCCACCAGCGGCAGTTCCGACAGCGCCAGCGTGAGCTGGCGGCCGGCGAGCAGCGGGTCGATCTCGCGCGCCACCTCGCGCACCAGCGTGCGCAGGTCGGTGCGTTCGAGGTGGAAGGTGCCCACCGTGCTCTCGATCTTCGACACGTCGAGCAGGTCGTTGACGAGCGCGAGCATGCGCTGCCCGGAGCTGTGGATGTCGGTGAACATCGACGCCAGCTTCTCGTGCTGCCGCCCGCGCACCATGCCCAGCTCCGAGAAGCCGAGGATGGACTGCAGCGGCGTGCGCAGCTCGTGGCTGATGTTGGCGATGAACTCGGTCTTGGCACGCGAGGCCTCCTCGGCCACGTCGCGCGCGTCGCGGGTGGCGCGCTCGGCGGCGCGGAACTCGCTCACGTCCATCAGCACGGTCAGCACGCCCGAAGGCCCGCCGTCGTCGCCGGGCACGGCGACCTTGATCAGCACGACGTCGCGCCGCGAGCCGTCGCGATGCGTCACGCTGGCCTCGTAGCTGATGCGCCCGCCGCTGGCCAGCAGTTCGCGGTCGCGCGCGTTGTGGATCGCCGCCTCCTCGGGCGGCAGGTAGCTCGCCGCAGCCTGGCCGATGACGTCTTCGCGGCGCCGCCCGGTGAAGTCTTCCCAGGCCTGGTTCACGCTCAGGTAGCGCCCCAGCGTGTCGAGCATCGACAGCGGCAGCGGGCTGATCTCGAGCATCAGCGCCGAGATGGTGAGCTGCGTCTGCAGCTTCTGCTGCGCGACGACGCGGTCGGTCACGTCGGCCGCGCTGCCGGCGAAGCCGACGATGCGGTCCTTGCGCATCAGCGGCACCACGGCCACGTCGAAGTGCCGCGTGCGGTGGGCGCCCTCGCCCGGCACGGTGGCTTGCGCTTGGCGCACCGCCAGCCGCGTGTCGACGGAGAACAGCGCACGCACCGCGTCGCGCTGTTCCGGCAGCACCAGCTCGTGCAGCTGGCGGCCGAGGGCGGTTTGCGCGGTGTCGCCACCGATGGCCATCCAGCGCTCGTTGACGAAGGTGATGGCGCCGCGCTCGTCGGTGCGGAAGATCAGGTCCTGCACGCTCTTGATCGTCACGCTCAGCTCGCGTTCGCGCAGCGCCACCTCGGCCTGCGCCTGGTCGAGCAGCAGGCGTGTCGCCTCGCGCGAGCGAAGGCTGCGCCAGGCGGTGAGCGTCATCCCGGCCACGAAGACCAGCAGCACGGCCGCCAGCGCCACGAAGCTGCGCAGGCCGGCCCACCAGGTGGCCCGCACATCCGCCAGCGGGTGCTCGACCAGCAGCACCAGCGGGCGCGATCGCGAGACGCGGAAGGCGACGACCTGCGCTTGCCCACGCGCGCCGCGGCCGACGTAGCTGCCATGCTCGCGTGCAGGCAGGTAGTCGCGGTACACCGGGTGGTCCGCCAGCCGCGTGCCCGGAGCCAGGCGCACCGAGGGAGTGGTCGACAGCAGCGTGCCGTCGAAGCTGGCGAGCAGCGCGCCGCTGAGCGCGTCGTCCAGCGTCAACTGCTGCTGGTTGGAGAAGGCGTCGGGGTTGATCAGCGCGACCAGCGACACAAGCACGCCGTCATGCAGGCGGATGCCGCGCAGCAGCGGGATGAAGCCCACGCCGGCGGGTGCCGCCGGGCCGCCGCTGGCCAGATCGGCCAGGCCGCGGCCCGCGACGTAGCCGCCGAGCTGTTCGCGATCGGCCGCGGGCCACGGGCCGAGCACGCGCACGTCGACGACGCGGCCGAAGTCTCTGGCGGCGGTGGTGGTGAGCACCTGCCCTTGCGCGTCGACGACCGCCAGGCTGCGCAGGAAGGGCAGTCCGACCAGCGCCTGGCTCAACAGCGGCCCCACCTCGGCGACGCCGCCGGAGGACTGCGTGGCCAGCAGCTCGGACAGCGAGCCCAGCGCGATCGAGGTGGTCTCGACGGTGCGCGTGGCATGGTCTTCCAGCACGCGCGCCAGCAACTCGACGCGCGATCGCCCGGTCTCGACCTTCTCGTGGTACTCGGCCCAGCCGAGCCAGGCGATCGCGCCGAGGATCAGCAGCGCCAGCAGCACGCCGACCCACGGCACCGCGCGGCTGGCCTGCGACAAGGCGGCAGGCGAGCGGTCGTCGCGGGCGCGGGAGGTCACGGTCCCTGCTCGATCAAGGCTGCAGCACGGCGATCGGCGCCAGGCCGTGGCGCCGGGCGGCCGCCTCGAGGCGGCCGTCGCGCTTGATGCGTGCGACGAACTCGTCCACCTGCGCCAGCCAGGCGTCGTCGCCTTGCTTCACGGCGTAGGCGTAAGGCAGCACGTGGAACGGCTTCGGAGGCGACACCAGCGTCGCCCAGTCGGCGTTGTCGAGCAGGCGCCGGCTGTACGGGAAGTCGGTCATGAACACGTCGACGCGGCCGGACTCCAGCTCGCGCTCGCGCGTGGCCGGCGGCTTGACCACCACCATCGTGGCCTGCTTGAGCGCCTGCGCCATCACCGGCTCCATGAAGGTGCCGGCCTGTACGGCCACCTGCACGCCGGGCTTGTCGATGTCGGCCCACTCGCGCACCACGCGGTTGCTCTTCGTGGTGATGCCGTAGATGTCGCTTTGCAGGTAGGGTTTGCTGAAGGCCAGCTGGGCGGCGCGTGCCGGCAGCACGGCGACGGCGAACATCGCGACGTCGCAACGGTCGGCCTTGAGGTCGTCGACCAGCTTGGGAAAGGAGGTTTCGACGTACTCGATCTTCGCCTTCATGTCGCGCCCGAACTCGGCCGAGAGATCCACGTCGATGCCGCCCAGCTGCTGGGTGCGCGGGTTGCGGAAGGTGACGCCGTAATAGTCGGGCCAGATGCACACGCGCACCGACTGCGCCGCCTTGACGCGGTCGAGCACGGGGCCGGCATGGGTAGCGGCGGTGGCGAGCGCCAGGCCGATCGCTGCCAGGGTCGTCCTGGCCAGGGCAATGGTGTTCATGTCGTGGGTTCTCAGTGTGCGTCACGCGGCACGATGCGCAACGGCACGTCCTGCGTGAGGTCCTCGAAATCGAGGCGGTTGCGGGTCACGCTGTCGCGCAACTCGATCATGTCGGCGATGTTGTCGAGAAAGCAGTCGACCACGCGGGGATCGAAGGCTGCGCCGCGCTCGGCACGCAGCATCTCGATGGCGCGGGCGTCGCTGAACGCGGGCCGGTAGCAGCGGTCCATGGTCAGCGCGTCGAAGAAGTCGACCACCGCGACGATGCGCCCCGACAGCGGGATCGCCTCGCCGGCCAGCCGGCTCGGGTAGCCGGTGCCGTCCCAGCGTTCGTGGTGCGACAGCGCCACCTCGGCGGCGAGCTGGAAAAGCGGGATGCGCGAGCGGCCGAGGATCTCGGCGCCGATCGCCGGGTGCTGGTTCATTACCGCACGTTCCTCGGGCGTGAAGCTGCCGGGCTTCTTCAGCACGCCGTCGGGCACGCCGATCTTGCCGATGTCGTGCATCGGCGCGGCCTTGCGCAGCAGTGCGGCGTAGGGCCTGCGCTGGCCCAGGCGCAGGGCCAGAGCCCAGGCCAGGTAGCCGATGCGCACGATGTGCACGCCGGTGTCGTCGTCGCGGTACTCGGCGGCGCGCGACAGGCGCAGCAACGCATCGTGGTGGGCGCGCGCCACCTCCTGCAGCGCCTCGTTGCGCTCCTGGTACATGCGGCCGAAGTCGAGCACCATGCGCTCCATCTGCGCTGCGGCGGCATCGCCGAAGCAGTTCGCCTCTGGCACCGGGCCCCCGTCGAACAGCGCCGGCAGGGTGTCGAGACTCATGCCGCCACCGTTTCGTCGTCGACCAGCGCGAGCAGTTGCATCGGGCTGAAGGGCTTGACCAGGTAGGCATCGGCGCCTGCGCGCAGCCCGGCCTCCCGGTCGGCATGGGTGCCGCGGGCGGACAGCATGATCACCCGCGTGGCGGCCAGCATCGGCTCCACCTTCAGCGCCAGGCACAGGTCCAGCCCGTGGGTCTCGCCGGGCATCATCACGTCCAGCAGCACCAGGTCGGGCTTGAACTGCAGCGCGAGTTGCCAGCCGGCCACGGCGTCGCCGGCTTCGCGGATCTCGCAGTCCTCGAACTCCAGCGTCATGCGGATGAGCCGGCGGATGTCCGCATGGTCGTCGACGATCAGGATCTTCTTCATGGTGGGGCTGGGTTCGGTCAGGTGTCGTTGCCTGGAATTATCAGGCAAATCATCTTTAGCATTTAACGACGGCTCGCTTCCCGGAACGGAATCCGGCAAAATTACGCAATGGCGAGCGCTGATTCGAACGACAGTCCCGATCCCTACACGACCATCGAGGTGGCCGGCCTGCTCGGCATGGCCGTGCGCTCGGTGCAGCTGATGGTCGATCGTGGCGAACTGGAAGCCTGGAAGACGCCTGGCGGGCACCGGCGCATCTCGCGCGCATCGGTCGAGCGTTGGCTGGCTTCTCGCCACGCCGGCATCCGCCCGGGCGCCGAAACCGGCACCACCGCCCCTCGCGGCGCTGCGCGCCGTGGGCCGCGGGTGCTGCTGATCGAAGACTCGGTGCACTACCAGAACCTGGTCCGGCTGCTGCTCTCGCAGAAGTTTCCGCAGGTCGAACTGCACATCGCCGACGAAGGCTTCGCCGGGCTGGCGATGGCCGGGCAGCTGCAGCCCGAGGTGCTTCTGGTCGACATCCTGCTGCCCGGCATCGATGGCGCCACGCTGATCACCAGCCTGCGCTCGCATGCGCAGTTCAAGCACAGCCGGCTGATCGTCATCACCTCGCTGGACGAAGGCCAGCGCGAGCCCTACAGCTTCGCGCTGGCCGGCGTGCCGGTGGTGCACAAACCTCAACTGGTGGCCGAGTTGCCCGGCCTGCTGGCCGAGGCGCTCGGCTCGCAGGCCGGCGCCGCACCGCCTTCACCATGAACCGGCCGCGCGTGCTGCTGGTCGACGATGACGCGTCGATCCGCCGCTTCGTTGCGCTGGCACTGGAAGAACTCGAGGTCGATCTGGTCGAGGTGCCCGGCGTGGCCCCGGCCCGCGAGGCCCTGGCCGCGGGCCGGTTCGACCTGATCATCACCGACCTGATGATGCCCGGCGAGACCGGGCTGGACCTGCTCCAGCACCTGGCCGATCACCCGGCACAGCGCGGCGCGGCGCGGGTGGCGGTGTTCAGCGCCGGGCTGACGGCCGCCATGCAATCGCGGCTGGACACCTTCGACGTATGGCGGCAGCTGTCCAAACCGATCTCGCTGACGGCGCTGGAAGACTGCGTGCGCGAAGCCGTGGCCGCCCGTTCTGCGGCACCGGCGGACGCGAAGTCGGCTTGCGCGGCAGGCGACGAATCGCTGAGCGACGACGAGCGGGCCGCCATCGATCGCCACTTCGGCGGCGAGCAGGCGCTCTTCATTGCCTTTCGCGCCAGCTGCCGGGCGCAGTTCGCGGCCGACCTGCAGGCCGGGGACGCCGCCGTGGCCAGCGGTGATGCCGCCGCACTGCGCCGGCTCGCGCACAGCCTGAAGAGCGTGCTGGCCACGCTCGGCCACCCCGGGCCGGGCGCCACGGCGAGAACACTGGAAGACGCTGCTGCCGCAGCCGACTGGGCCTCGGCCACGCCGCTGTGGCAGCGGCTGCGCGCCCACCTCACGTCCGGAGGGTGAGTTCTCGCGCAAATCGGCGAAGAAAGTGACAAAGCGCACGCCATCTCAGCGTCATAAGTGATACAAATATCACTTTCATAGTTATCATCTCTTCATCTGCTCGGCCTTCCCCGGCTGCCGCCTCTTGGAGAGACCATGAACCACCTGAAGATCTCGACCCGCCTGACCATCCTCACCGGGATGCTGTGCATGCTGCTCGCAGCCATCGGCATCCTGGGCCTGTGGGGCACGTTTCAATCGAACGAATCGCTGAAGACGGTTTACGAAGACCGGACCGTGCCGCTGAGCCAGCTTGGCAACGTACAGCACCATCAGCTGCTCTCGCAAATCGCCATCGGCATGGCGCTGATCGATCCGAGCGCCGAGCATCTTGCCCAGGTCGGCCGCGAAGTCGACGCCAACAGCGCCGCCATCACCAAGGACTGGGCGGCCTACGCGGCCACCTACCTGACCCCCGAGGAAAAGGTGCTCGCGCAAGGGTTCGAAACGGCGCGCGCACGTTATGCCGAGCAGGCCCTGCGCCCGACGCTGGCAGCCCTTCGCGCCGGCGACCTGGTCGAGGCGAAGCGGCTGGAGCTCACCACCGTAGCGCCGCTGTACACCCAGGTCGACAAGAGCCTCGAAGCGCTGATGGGCCTGCAGCTGCAGGTCGGCAAGCAGGAGTACGAGGCGGCCGTGGCGCGCTTTGCGACGTTGCGCGCGGTCAGCATCGCGGCGATTGCCGGCGGGCTGCTGTTCGGCATCGCCTTCGCCTTCTTCCTGGTGCGCGGCATCACCCGCCAGCTCGGCGCCGAGCCGGGAGAAGCCGCCGCGCTGGTCGACAGCGTGGCGCGAGGCGACCTGAGCGTGCACATTGCCCTGAAGCCGGGCGACCGCAGCAGCCTGATGGCTTCGCTGTCCACCATGCGCGACAGCCTGCTCAAGGTGGTGTCGGACGTGCGCCAGAACGCCGACGGCGTGGCCAGCGCCTCGACGCAGATCGCCCAGGGCAACCTCGACCTGAGCCAGCGCACCGAAGAGCAGGCCAGCGCGCTGGAGGAGACCGCCGCGTCGATGGAGGAACTGGGCACCACCGTGCGCCAGAACGCCGACAACGCGCGCCAGGCCAATGAACTCTCGGCCGGCGCGGCCAGCGTGGCCGCCAAGGGCGGCGACGTGGTCGGCCGCGTGGTCGGCACGATGAAGCAGATCAACGACAGCTCGAAGAAGATCTCCGACATCATCTCGGTGATCGACGGCATCGCCTTTCAGACGAACATCCTGGCGCTGAATGCCGCAGTGGAAGCAGCCCGCGCCGGCGACCAGGGCCGCGGCTTCGCAGTGGTGGCCAGCGAGGTGCGCACGCTGGCGCAACGCAGCGCCGAAGCGGCCAAGCAGATCAAGACACTGATCCAGGACAGCGTGGAGCGCGTCGAGCAGGGCACCCATCTGGTCGACGAGGCCGGCTCGACGATGACCGAGATCGTGCAGGCGATCCAGCGCGTCTCGGCGATCATGGGCGAGATCAGCAGCGCCAGCAACGAACAGAGTGCCGGCGTGGCACAGATCGGCGAGGCCGTCGGCCAGCTCGACCAGACCACGCAGCAGAACGCCGCGCTGGTCGAGGAAAGCGCCGCAGCGGCCGAAAGCCTGCGCAGCCAGGCCGACCGCCTGGTGCAGGCGGTGGCGGTGTTCAGGCTGTCCGCCGGGGAGACAGTTGCGGCACCTGCCGCCCAGCAGCCCGCCCTTGCCGCCGGCGGGGCTTCGCCTGCACTCGCACCGGCCGCCTTCGCCGAACGGCGCGGCCCGAATCGCGCCCGCAACGTGGTGCGCCCGGCCTTCGGTGGCAAGGCACCGGCCGCGACCGTGGCCCGCGCCGCGCCGGCGATCCCTGCCGCGCGCAACGGCAGCAACGGCGACTGGGAAACCTTCTGATCCGAAGCCTGGAGAGCCCGACATGTCCGCCATCACCCCCGTTGAAATGCAGGCCGTCGCCCACGTGCACGCCCCCCGCGAGTGCCTGACCTTCCGCATCGGCGCCGAGGACTACGGCATCGACATCCTGCAGGTGCAGGAAGTGCGCTCCTACGAAGCCCCGACGCGCATCGCACAGACGCAGCCGCAAGTGCTGGGCGTGCTGAACCTGCGCGGCGAGATCGTGCCGGTCATCGACATGCGTCTGCAGCTTGGCCTGGCGCAGGCGAACTTCGACGACAGCACGGTGGTCATCGTGCTGAAGGTCGGCGCCCGCGTGTTCGGCCTGGTGGTCGATGGCGTGAGCGACGTGATCGGCCTCTCACCCGAGCAACTGCGCCCGGTGCCCGGCCTGGGCTGCGGCATCGCCGCGGACCTGCTGCTGGCCATCGCCACGATGAAGGAGCGTTTGCTGCTGCTCGTCGACATCGACAAGCTGATGTGCCACCCGGCCCTCGGGCTGTCCGCGCACACCCGCTGATCCGCCGCAAGCCCGGCCCGCGGCGCCGCCGGGCGCAGGGTGCTAAGCTTTCTGCCCCAAAAGCGAAAAGCGCCCTGCGCACGGAGACCCTCATGCCCGGATTGCTGCCCGACGTCGACCCCGATGGCCTGCTCGAATACTCGGTGGTCTACACCGACCGCGCGGTCAACCACATGTCGCGCAAGTTCCAGGGGGTGATGCGCGACATCTCCGGCGTGCTCAAGGAGGTCTACAACGCGCGCTCGGCCGTCGTCGTGCCGGGCAGCGGCACCTACGGCATGGAAGCGGTGGCGCGCCAGTTCGCCACCGACCGCCCGGTGCTGGTGATCCGCAACGGCTGGTTCAGCTACCGCTGGACGCAGATCTTCGACATGGGCCGCATCCCCTCGTCGAGCACGGTGCTGAAGGCGCGCACCGCCGGCGCCGGCCGGCAGATGCCCTTCGCGCCGGCGCCGATCGACGAGGTCGTGGCCACGATCCGCAAGGAGAAACCGGCCGTGGTGTTCGCACCGCACGTCGAGACCTCGGCCGGCCTGGTGCTGCCCGACGACTACCTGAAGGCCGTGGCCGACGCGGCGCACGAGGTGGGCGGCCTGTTCGTGCTCGACTGCATCGCCTCCGGCGCACTGTGGGTGGACATGAAGGCCACCGGTGTCGACGTGGTCATCAGCGCGCCGCAAAAGGGCTGGACCGGTTCGCCCTGCTGCGCCTTCGTGATGCTCGGCGAGCGCGCCCGCACCGCGATCGACAGCACCACCAGCAACAGCTTCGCGATCGACCTGCGCAAGTGGCTGCAGATCATGGAGACCTACGAGAGCGGCGCGCACATGTACCACACCACCATGCCGACCGATGCGCTGACGCGCACGCGCGACGTGATGCTGGAAACCAAGGCACTGGGCTTCGAGAAGCTGCGCGCGGCGCAGCTCGAGCTCGGCCGCAAGGTGCGCGCGACGCTGGTGCGCCGCGGCTTCCCGAGCGTGGCCGCCGAGGGCTTCCAGGCGGCCGGCGTGGTCGTCAGCTACACCACCGACGACGGGCTGCAGAGTGGCAAGAGCTTCCTCGCCGAAGGCCTGCAGTCGGCCTCGGGCGTGCCGCTGCAGTGCGACGAAGGCCCGGACTTCAAGACCTTCCGCCTCGGCCTGTTCGGCCTGGAGAAGCTGCAGCACATCGACCGCACCGTGCAGAACCTCGAAGCGGCGCTCGACCGCATCGCCGGCGCCGGGCAGCGCGCCGCCGCCTGATCAGTTCTTCAAGCCCTTCGGCAGCGGCAGGCCGCGCGCGCGCATCACGTCGCGGGCGCGGTCGGGGTAGTCGGTGATCAGGCCGTCGACACCCCAGCCGATCAGGCGCTCCATGTCCGAGGGCTCGTTGACGGTCCACGGCAGCACCTGCAGGCCCAGCGCATGGGCCTCATCGACGAGGCGCGCGCTCAGGTCGTAGAAGTTCGGCGACCAGATCGTGCCGCCGGCCGCCTTCACCATCTTCGGCAGCGTGCCGTGCTCGGCGAGACGAAAACCGGCGGTCCACGCGCCATCGGCGATGGTGTCGAAGCGCGGCGTCTGCGCCGACAGGTAGGCCGTGGGCAGGCCCGGCGCGCGCTGCTGCACGCGTTGAAGCGCCCGCCAGTCGAAGCCCTGAACGGTCACGCGGTCTTCCATGCCGGCCTGCTTCACCAAGGCCAGCAGCGCATCGACGATCTGCTCGAAGGCCGGCGTTTCCTCGGGCCGGTGCGGATTCATCTTGATCTCGATGTTGAAGCGCACGCCATCGGCACCGAGCTCGCGCACCTTCTGGAACAACGCCGCCAGCGTCGGGATGCGTTGCTCGTCCACCGCTTGCTGCAGCGGGAAGCCGCGCGCATAGGCCGTGCCGGGCTGCAGCCGGCCGACGTCGTAGGCCTGGATCTGCGACAGCGTCAGATCGTGCAGCAGCGGGCCCGGGGCCTTCACCCACGCGCCCTGCGCAACGCGCGCCAGGTCGGCATTGATGCGCGGGTCGTGGCTGAGCACCAGCAGCCCGTCTGAGCTCAGGTGCACGTCGGTCTCGAGCGTGGTGACGCCGATCTCCAGCGCACGCTCGAAGGCGGCCAGCGTGTTCTCCGGCGCCAGGCCCCGCGCGCCGCGGTGGCCCTGCAGGTCGAAGGCCCCGGCACCGGCGCTCAGCGCAGCGACGGCCACTGCAGCGATCAGCGAACGAAGCATCATGCCGATCATGCTACGTCAAGCGATGCCGTGGCCCGACGCGGCTGCGGCCCCACGCCGGGCGCGCCTGCGTTACCGTCGAGCGCTGGAATCACAGGAGTACCCCATGCGTTCGACGTTCGCCGTGCTCGCCGCGGCCCTCGCCACCCCGGCCATCCAGGCCCAGCCCGCCGAACCGCTGTGGGAGATCGGCATCGGCGCCTTCGGCATCAGCCAGCAGGCCTACCCGGGCGCCGACCAGCAGGTCAACCGCGGCATCGCGCTGCCCTATGCGTTGTACCGCGGCGAAGTGCTGCGCGTCGACCGCGGCGGTGCCGGGCTGCGCGCGGTGAAGCAGCCGGCGTTCGAGGTCGACATCGGCGTTTCAGGCGCCTTCGGTGCGCGCTCCGACGACATCGAGGCTCGCCGCGGCATGCCCGACCTGGGCACGCTGGTGGAGTTCGGCCCGCGCCTGGTCTGGCGCCTGGACGGCGGCACGCCGACGCCGGGCGCCGGCCGCTGGCGCGTCGAGCTGCCGCTGCGCGGCGTGTTCGACCTCAGCGACGACCTGCGCCATCGCGGCATGAGCTTCGAGCCCGAGCTGCAGTACGCGCGGCGCAGCTCCGGTGGCTGGTCGTACAGCGCCAGCGCCGGCCTGGTGTTCGCCGACCGGCGACTCGCGCGCACCTTCTATGCGGTCGACCCGGTCTATGCCACTGCCGAGCGCACCGCCTACGAGGCACGTTCCGGGCTGCTCGCCACGCGGCTGGGCCTGACGGTCTCGCGCTCGCTCTCGCCCGACTGGCGGCTGTTCGGTTTCGCGCGGCTGGACAGCGTGGCCGGCGCCGCCAACCGCGACAGCCCGCTGGTTCGCCGCACCACCGGCGGCAGCGTGGGCATCGGCGTGGCCTGGACCTGGCTGCGCTCGGAGCGGCCGGCCGCCGACTGAACGCCATCCGTGCTCATGGCCGCTATGCTTGGCGCCATGAGCAGCCCCTGGTTCGACGGATTCACGGCCGGCTTCCACGAGATCGACGGCCTGCACCTGCATGCGCGCATCGGCGGCCGCGCCGATGCGCCGGCGCTGCTGATGCTTCACGGCTTTCCGCAGACGCACGCGATGTGGCACCGCGTGGCGCAGCAACTGGCGCCGCACTTTCGCATCGTGCTGCCCGACCTGCGCGGCTATGGCGACTCCGACAAGCCGCGCGGCGAGGCCGGCCACGCCAACTACAGCAAGCGCGCGATGGCCGCCGATGTGGCCGCGCTGATGCGCTCGCTCGGGCACGAGCGCTACTTCGTCGCCGGCCACGACCGCGGCGCCCGCGTGGCGCACCGGCTCGCGCTCGACCACGCCGGCGCAGTGCGCAGGCTCGCGCTGCTGGACATCGCACCGACATTGGACATGTACGAGGCCACCGACATGCGCTTCGCCAGCGCCTACTACCACTGGTTCCATCTCATCCAGCCGCACCCGCTGCCCGAGCGCATGATCGGTGCCGACCCGCGCTTCTACCAGCGCGCCAAGCTCGGCGGCTGGGGTTCCAAGGGCACCGGCTACATGGAAGACGAGGCGCTGGCCGAGTACGAGCGCTGCTTCTGCCGCCCCGAGGCGATCCACGCCGTCTGCGAGGACTACCGCGCCTCGGCCGGCATCGACCTCGAGCACGATCGCGCCTCGCGCGCGGCCGGCCAGCGCATCGCCTGCGACACGCGGGTGCTGTGGGGCGAGCGCGGCGTGGTGAACGCGCTGTTCGACCCGCTGGCGCTGTGGCAGGCGCAGTGCAACGCCGCGGTCAGCGGCCACGTGATGCCGGCGGGCCACTACATCGCCGAAGAGCTGCCGGACGAAACAGCGCGCGAACTGCGCGGCTTCTTCGTCTGAGCCTGGCCTGAACTGCGCCGGGAAACCCGGGCTTTCCTCGGCCAGCGACACGTTCAGGGCGGCTACCATCGCCGCGACCCGTTGTGAGGAGTGCGCATGTTCGCCTGGCTGAAACGGCTCGACCAGCATTTCCCGGTGCGCTACAGCGCCTGGCTCTTCTGCGCCGTGGCGCTGATGCTGTCCACGTTTTCGTGGGTGGCTTTCGGCACCGGCGGATGGCTGGCGCTGCTGTTCCTCTTCCTGACGCTGCTGGGCGCGCGCGACACGCAGCAATCGCACCACTCGATCCTGCGCAACTACCCGGTGATCGGGCACCTGCGCTTCATGCTCGAGTTCATCCGGCCGGAGATCCGCCAGTACTTCTTCGAGAGCGACCGCGAGACGGTGCCGTTCTCGCGCCAGCAGCGCTCGCTGGTCTACCAGCGCGCCAAGGGCCAGCCCGACAAGCGGCCGTTCGGCACGCAGCTCGACGTGGCCGCGATCGGCTACGAGTGGATCAACCACTCGCTGCAGCCCACGGCGATCGCCACGCACGATTTCCGCGTCACCGTCGGCGAAGGCCGTGCCCAGCCCTACAGCGCCAGCGTCTTCAACATCTCGGCGATGAGCTTCGGCGCACTGTCGGCCAACGCCATCCTGGCGCTCAACGAAGGCGCACGGCGCGGCGGCTTCGCGCACGACACCGGCGAGGGCTCGATCAGCCGCTACCACCGCGAGAACGGCGGTGACCTGATCTGGGAGATCGGCTCGGGCTACTTCGGCTGCCGCCACGCCGACGGCCGCTTCAGCGAGGAGCGCTTCACCGAGAACGCTCGGCTCGAGCAGGTGAAGATGATCGAGCTGAAGCTCAGCCAGGGCGCGAAGCCCGGCCATGGCGGCGTGCTGCCGGGCCCGAAGGTCACGCCCGAAATCGCCGAGGCGCGCGGCGTGGCGGTGGGCGTGGACTGCGTCTCGCCGGCCAGCCACGGCGCCTTCTCGACGCCGGTGGAGATGATGCATTTCATCGAGCGGCTTCGCGAGCTCTCGGGCGGCAAGCCCACCGGTTTCAAGCTGTGCATCGGCCACCCCTGGGAATGGTTCGCCATCGCCAAGGCGATGCTCGAGACCGGCATCGTGCCGGACTTCATCGTCGTCGACGGCGCCGAGGGCGGCACCGGCGCGGCGCCGCTGGAGTTCACCGACCACGTCGGCGCGCCGCTGCAGGAAGGCCTGCTGCTCGTGCACAACACGCTGGTCGGGCTGAACCTGCGCTCGCGCGTCAAGCTGGGCTGTGCCGGCAAGGTGGTCAGCGCCTTCGACATCGCGCGCATGATGGCGCTCGGCGCCGACTGGTGCAACGCCGCTCGCGGCTTCATGTTCGCGCTGGGCTGCATCCAGGCCCAGCACTGCCACACCGGGCACTGCCCGACCGGCGTGGCCACGCAGGATCCGCAGCGCCAGAAGGCACTGGTCGTGCCGACCAAGAGCGAGCGCGTCTACAACTTCCACCAGCAGACGCTGCATGCATTGAAGGAACTGGTGCAGGCGGCCGGCCTGAACCACCCCGGCGAGATCAGCGCCTCGCACATCGTGCGGCGCAACTCCGAGCACGGCGTGAAGCTGCTGGCCAACCTGCTGCCCTACGTCGAACCCGGCGCGCTGCTGACGGGCGAGATGCCGCATCAGGTGTTCCGCACCTACTGGCCGATGGCTCAGGCGGGCAGTTTCGGGGTGCTGCGGACTTAAGCGGACTTCACGAGAGCGGGGGGATCGCACCACCGGGTTGCGGGGATGCCACACAAACGTGCGGCATCGACAATGGCTACATTCCGAAACAAGTTGCCACCGCCATGTCCCGCATCTTCCTGCTCCTCAACGACCCGCTGGTGGCCGGTCGCATGCGCGCCCTTGTCGACGCCACGCCCGGGCTGCAGACGGTGGGCTGGGTGGCGACGATGGACCAGGCGCGCGCCCAGCTGCCTTCGCTGCAGGCCGACCTGGTGCTGACCGACATTCAGCTCGCCGACGGCTGGGTGGCCGGCCTCGTCGACGAGCTCTCGACCAGCGTGCGCTACGGCCGGCCGAAGGTGCTGGTGGTGACGCTATCGCTGGACGACTCTCAGTTGATCGACGCATTGGTGCGCGGCGCCGATGGCTACTTCGTGCAGGGCCAGTCGCCGCAGTCGCTGATCGCGGCGATCGAGCAGACGCTGGCCGGCGGCGCCGAGATGGCGCCGGGCATCGCGCGGCAGGTGAAGGCGCATTTCGATGCCGCCGCCTGGAAGCGCAGCGACCGCCTCGACGATGAGAACCCGCTGCACCCCGACCGCCTGGAGCGCCAGGTGCTGCAGTGGACCTGCGACGGCTTCCTGCCGCACGAGATCGCGCGAGACCTGCGCATCAGCACGCGCGAAGTGGCGCTGCGCGTGCGCACGCTGTACCGCAAGATGCAGCTCGATCGCCGCACCGCGACCCTCACGCTGCAGATGGCCTGAGGGTCTGGCCTCGCGGCCGCTCAGGCGGTCGGCGGCTTCGTGTCGATGAAGCTCTGACGGGCGTTGAGCTTCTCCGCCAGCTTCGCCAGGTTGGCGTGCCGCTCCCGCCACGCGATCTGCGGGAAGCGGAAGTCGAGGTAACCCAGCGCACAGCCCACCGCGATGTCGGCCAGCGACAGATGGATGCCCGAGCACCAGGGCTTGTCGCCCAGGCCCGTGCTCATCGCCTCCAGCGCGCTGTGGATCCGGCTCATCTGCCGGTCGATCCAGGCCTGGCTGCGCTGTTCGGCGCTGCGTCCGGCCCAGGTGGCTTCCAGGCGCGCCAGCAGGGCGGCGTCGAGCAGGCCATCGGCCAGCGCCTCCCAGGTGCGCACCTCGGTGCGCTCGCGGCTGCCTTCCGGGATCAGCCGGCTGACCGGCGAGCGCGTGTCGACGTATTCGACGATGACGCGCGAATCGAACACCGCTTCGCCACCTTCGAGCACCAGGCAGGGCACCTTGCCGAGCGGGTTGGCCTTCAGGATGGTCTCGGCGTTCCAGACGTCCTCGAGTTCGAACTGGTAGTCGAGCTTCTTCTCGGCCATCACGATGCGCACCTTGCGCACGTAGGGGCTGGTGAGAGCGCCGATGAGTTTCATCATGCTGTGGTTCTTCCGTCCCTGTGTTCGATTCATTCTAGCGAAGGGGGCTGCGCGCCGGCCCGGCGCAAACGCCAATCGACCTGCGCCGGCCGGCCGGGCAGCGCCAGCGACGCGGCGGCCGGCGGCGTGCGCGCGATCACCTCGCCGCGGCGCACCACCATCAGGCGTGTGGCGCGCAGGCGGATGGCCTCGATGGGGTCGCGTGACTGCAGCAGCACGAAATCGGCCGGCTTGCCGAGCTCGATGCCGTGATCGGCGAGGCCGAGGATCTTCGCGCTGTTCACCGTCACCGCGTCGAAGCAGGCGCGCATCTGCGCCTGCGAGGTCATCTGCGCCACGTGCAGGCCCATCGCCGCCACTTCCAGCATGTCTGCGCTGCCCAGCGAATACCACGGGTCCATCACGCAGTCGTGGCCGAAGCCGACATTGATGCCCGCGGCCATCAGCTCGGGCACGCGCGTCATGCCGCGGCGCTTGGGGTAGCTGTCGTGGCGGCCCTGCAGCGTGATGTTGATGAGCGGGTTGGCGATGGCGTGCACGCCGGCCTCGCGCATCAGCGGCAGCAGCTTGGACACGTAGTAGTTGTCCATCGAGTGCATCGAGGTGAGGTGCGAGCCGGTGACGCGGCCGTGCAGGCCCAGGCGCTGCGTGTGGAAGGCCAGCGTCTCGATGTGGCGGCTCAGCGGGTCGTCGCTCTCGTCGCAGTGCATGTCGACGCGCAGGCCGCGTTCGGCGGCGAGTTCGCACAGAAGCTTCACGCTCTCGGCGCCATCGGCCATGGTGCGCTCGAAGTGCGGGATGCCGCCGACCACGTCGACGCCCATGTCGAGTGCGCGCTTCAGGTTGGCCAGTGCCGTGGGTGAGCGCAGCACGCCGTCTTGCGGGAACGCGACGAGCTGCAGGTCGAGGTAAGGCTTGACCTTCTCGCGCACGTGCAGCAGCGCCTCGACGGCCAGCAGCCGGTCGTCGCACACGTCGACGTGCGATCGGATCGCCAGCAGGCCCTTGGCCACCGCCCAGTCGCAGTACTGCAGCGCGCGTTCGACCAGCGCCTCCTGCGTGAGCTGAGGCTTGAGTTCGCCCCACAGCGCGATGCCTTCGAGCAGGGTGCCGCTGGTGTTCACGCGCGGCAGGCCGTAGCTCAGCGTCGCGTCCATGTGGAAGTGGGCATCGACGAAGGGCGGGCTGAGCAGCTGGCCCTGACCGTCGATCACCGTCACGCCTTCGGGGGCGGGCAGCCCGGGCGCGATGGCAGCGAAACGGCCGGCCTGCACGAGGACGTCGAGGCCGGTGCGGCCGTCGGGAAGCGTGACGTTGCGGATCAGCATGGTTCGGCATGACCTCCGAGGTCATCGACGGTGGCGAAGTGTTCGCGCAGCATACGTGCAACGCCACAAAGCAAGGACTGCACCGCATGAACGGCATCGACCTCCTCCCGCTCGCCGTGGGCCACATGATCGGCCTGGGCGCCATCGGCTCCTGCCTGGGCGTCGGTCTGCTGGGAGCCAAGTTCCTCGAATCGTCCGCGCGCCAGCCCGAACTGATGGACAGCCTGCAGACCAAGGTGTTCCTGCTCGTGGGCGTGCTCGATGGCGCCTTCATCATCGCCACCGGCATCGGGCTGTGGTTCGCCACGGCCAATCCGTTTCGCTGAACACGGCGCCGCGGGATGACCCTCTCCCAAGTTCGAAGGCGCGCAAACGCGGGGGAACTGCCTTCTTTGAGGGGGTGCGCAACGGCCGCGCCGGGCGTTCACTGGCGACATGGACTGGCGCCTCGCTCTCGCCCCCCGCCCCGCGGCCCCGCCGCGGGCGCAGACGCGCGCCGAGGAGGTGGCCAACGCCGCCAGCCACGCGCTGGCCTGCGCGCTGCCGGTGCTGGCCTGGCCGCTGCTGTCGGACGCGGCGCAGCGGCAGTCGGGCCCGCTGGGCGTGCTGTCGGTGGCGGTGTTCTGCCTCACGATGGTGCTGCAGTTCGTCGCCTCGGCGGTGTTCCATGCGCTGCCACCGGGACGCGCCAAGCTGTGGGCCCGCTCGGTCGACCACGCGGCGATCTACGTCTTCATCGCCGGCAGCAGCACCCCCTTCACGCTCGGCGTCATGCCCGGCACGGCCGGTGTCGCCACCTGCCTGCTCGTGTGGTCGCTGGCGCTGTGGGGCGCCTCGCTCAAGCTGAGGCGCCGGCTGACGAACCGGCGCCTGTCCACCGGCCTGTACGTGCTGCTCGGCTGGGGCGCGCTGCTGGCGGCCTGGCCGGGGCTGCAACTGCTCGATGCGTCGGCGCTGCTGTGGCTGGCCGCCGGCGGGGCGGCCTACCTGGTGGGCACGGCCTTCTTCGTGTTCGACTCGTCGCTGCGCTTCGGCCACTTCGTGTGGCACCTGTTCGTCATGGCCGGCAGCGGCTGCCATCTGTGCGCGGCACTCGGGCCGGGACTGGGCAGTTGAGCGCTACTTGGTCCCGAACAGCCGGTCGCCGGCGTCGCCCAGGCCCGGCACGATGTAGCCGTGCTCGTTGAGCTGGCGGTCGATCGCCGCGGTGTAGACCGGCACGTCCGGGTGGTTGGCATGGAAGTTCGCCAGGCCCTCGGGCGCGGCGAGCAGACAGACGAAGCGGATCGACTTCGGCTTCGTCTCCTTCAGCCGGTCCACCGCCGCCACTGCCGAGTTGCCGGTGGCCAGCATCGGGTCGAGCACGATGACGTCGCGCTCGTGCA
>ERZ795056.2375-NODE-2375-length-20928-cov-4.939539_pt1 | contig 20928 bp, 25 predicted proteins | sample MGYA00375140_ERZ795056 | MGnify/ENA primary metagenome ERZ795056 (study PRJEB30185, sample SAMN05720227) | activated sludge metagenome | isolation source: Anaerobic digester | place: USA | collected 2015-03-09 ... | reverse complement strand
CCGCGCGGGGACGGTGCACTGCTGGGGCTACAACGCCACCGGGCAGATCGGCGAGCTGCCGGTGGCGCTGGTCAGCGCCAATGACCCGCAGGTCAAGAACGACGCGCTGGTGGCCGATGCCCAGTTGCCGGTCGCGCCGCCGCCCGCGCCGCCGATCGCCCACCGCGTTGCACGGCCCAACGTTCCACACGACCCAACACTCAGCCAGGAAGCCAAGGGCCAATTGATCATCGGGCGCGACGCCCTGATCACCAAGATCGGCCAGGGGCCGAAGGCGGACAAGCCCTTGTTTGGCTCGTTCGGCCCGACCATCCACCGCTCGACCCAGTACAAGGCCGTGCTGGCCGCTCTGGATGCGTACCACCACCTGCTGAAAGACAGCGCGGCCACGGACCCGGGGACGCTGGATGCCGCGGTCGACGCCCTGCTGGAGGATCTGGAGCTCAAGTGCGCCGACTACCTCAAGGCGCCTTTTGCCCCGAACAAGGCGGCAATGAAAGAGTTCCTCAAAGACGTGCAGCAGCACCGGGCGGCGCTGGTGCCTGCGATGGGTCTGCTGGAACAAATCGACGACGTGGCGCAGGACCTCACCCTGCCCGAGGTCATGGGCCTGATGCAGACCCACCCGGGCATCACGGCGGACGACGTGCGCTTCCTGGCCGACAACGACCTGCTCGGCCTGGTGCGGGCGAACCCCAAGCTGACGGTGAACGACCTGCGCTTCGCCGCCAGCATGGGGCTGAGCCAGGACGCGGTCAGCGCCATGGCGCACGACTACCTGGGGACGCTGGCCAAGGTCCTGGATCGCGACGCGGACGTGCTGGGGAAATCCAAGGCGAAGGCCGATGTCGGCCGGATGCCCAGCACCATGCACGAGCTCGCGCAGACCCTCAAGACGGTCATCGACGCAGCGCGCGCGCATGGCGTCACGCCGCAGGATGCACGGGCGTATTTCAACGCCGGCATCGCGATCAACCCACTGACCGTGGGCGGCGGCACCCTTCAGGGCGATTTGAAGCCGCTGGGGCATGGCGCGGTCAACGAAGTGTTCGTGGGCACCTATCAGAGCGCGAACGGCAAAGTCTACGAAGCGGTCTTCAAGGAAGCCACCAAGCTCGACGTCGCGACCGCCACGCTCACCTACCACAATGAAGACCTGGGGATCGACCCAGCCGATCCGCAGTACGCGCTGCGCAATCTGGCGTCCTGCATCGTCGACAAGCACGCCCAGACCAACGTGCTGGTGAAGACGGAGCTGGCGGTCATCAACGGCAAGGTGTTCGTGGTCATGGAGAAGGCGCCGGGCGCGCCCGGGAGCAAGGACGGCGAAGTCAAGCTGGCGATCAAGCCCGCCATGGAACGTGCCCTGCTGGCGAATCCGAAACTGGCCCAGGCCTATGCCAGCCAATTCGGTGCGACGGACCTGGTGCAGACGGGCCCGGGGTCGTGGAAACTCGTTGGCCTGCCCAAGCACGGCTTGCTCACCGTGGCACACGACTTCGCCTCGCCCGAGGTGCGACGGCAACTGACCATGCTGCAGTGGCTCGATGCCTTGACCGGACAGGTCGACCGGCACCACAACAACTACTTCATTTCGGTGGACGGCCGGGGCCAGGTGGTGGTCAAGGGCATCGACAACGATGTGGCCTTCGGCGCCAAGCAGACCGAGGCCACCAACCGGCGGCCGCTGTACAAGCGACCCGGCGAGCTGCCCGAGGTCATCGACCGCGCCACCGCCAATGCCCTGCTGGCCCTGCACCAGGACCCGAGCGCGTTGAAACAGGAGCTGGAGATGGCTCTCCCGCCGGGCGAGGTTGACGCCACGCTGCTGCGCCTGGACCAGATTGCCCAGAAGGTCCGGCAGCTGGTTCAAGATGGCAAGGTGATCGACAACGCGGCGGACTGGGGCGCGCGCCCGGACGGCAGTGACCCGGTGGGCGGCTGGTTGGGGCTGAAGCCCTACAACCCGGACACCGAAGTCAGCGACTTCCTCAAGTCAGCGAACACCACCTACGTGGCCCGGGACGGCCACCTTGTTGACCATGCCCAGCATGGCCATACCGCCATCAAGCCCTCGGTGCTGGTCTAGGAGACGACATGAACACCATCGAAAAACGCCCGACCCACCCATTGCCGGCCGATGCCCTGCGTGCTGCGTTCGAAGACCAGGGCCTGGTCGCCCCGCCCGTGCCGGCCGGGCTGGCGCCTGGGCTGCGCGAGCTCGGGCTCGGGCAATTCGCCAGCGGCCCGGTGGCGCCACTGCGCGCAGCGGCCGACGCCGCGGCCCGGTTGGCGGCCGTCGCCAGCGACCCGAGCGACCGCCTGTTTGTCGGCTTCGGCGGGCACGGCGTCAACTCCAATGTTCTGCACTACTGGCTGGTCCAGGCGCCGCTGGTGCTGTTGCTGACGCGCCGCTGGGGCAATGTCTACGACGACCCGCAGGCCGCGGCGCGCCGCATCGACGGCGCCCTGGCTGCGGCCGACGGCCTGGCGGGGCGCGCCGCGCGCCAGCGTGCCGAAGGCCGGCGCCCGGCAGGGCACTGGCTGGTGGTGGTGGACGAAGACGGTGGCCCGCAGCAATGCGGCTGGAGCGACCTGTCGGCCGCGTCGCTCGCCGCACTCGCTGCGCGCGGCGTGCCCGACGCCGTGCCAGCGCTGATCGCCGCCTTGATGGAGGTGGCCGACGACGGCCCCCGCCCGACCTGAACCTGGAGGATGCACCATGAGCCATCGACAAGCCGCCGACGCACTGGTCGGCCACCTGGCCCGGCAATCCGGCCTCGGGCACCTGGCCCTGGCCAGCGACGGCAGCCTGGCGCTGCGCATCGACGGCCGTTTCATCGTGCACCTGCAGGCCGACGACGAGGATTGCACGCTCACCCTGTTTGCCCCGGTGGGCACCGTGCGCGTCGACAACGCCCTGGCCACCTGCAAAGACATGCTGCGGGCCAACCGGTTCTGGCGCGGCACGGGCGGTGCCACATTGAGCCTGGATGCACAGGAGCCGCCGCGCGCGGTGCTGTGCGAGAAGGTGCACTGCGAGGCGGTGTCGGCGGCGGCGTTCCAGGCGTGCTTCGAACGCTTCGTGCACAACGCGGGCGAGTGGTTCGACGTGCTGGCCGAGGGCGGCAGCACGGCCGCCCCGCCGGCGGCCGCACCCACGGCCTTCGACTTCGCGATGGGCGGCCTGCGCGCCTGAGGCAGCAGCGGCCCACGCGGCGCCACCGGGCGCCGCATCGGGCCGGGCCCCAGCCCGACTTCAGCCCGTCTTCTGCACGATGCCCTTCAGCGCATCGGCCACTTCCTTGACCACGGTGCTCTGAATCTGCGTGACCAGCGTCCACTGCTGAACCTGCTGCTGCATGGCCAGCAGGTCGGCCGAGGTCGGGTTGGCGCCGAGCGAGCCGATCAGCGTGCGCAGGTCGTTCTCCTTGTTTTGCAGCACGTTGCCGATGCTGTTGTTCAGGTAGTCGAAGGTCAGGCTGTTGGTGGTGTTGGCGATGGGGGTGGTGGCCATGGGGTCGGGCTCCTGGTGTGGTGGTGAATCAAGTGCCCGCAATGGGGCGTGGCAGGCCCGCAGCCGGGCCCTGTTCGGACGCCAGCGGGCGCGGTTGCAAGGACAGCACGCGTTGCGCTGCCTCGCACATCAATAACAAACACAAGGCGCGTCCAAATTCCGTGGGCGCCAGGCCGCTGTCCATGTGCTGCTGGCAGCCCTCGCGCAGGGTGGCCAGGCGGCTCATGTGGCGGCGGTGCAGTTGGTCCCCATCGGGCGCCAGCAAACTCTGCTGCAGCGGCGTGCGGATGGTGTCGGTGTGGGGGGCAGGGGTCATCGGGGCACCTTGAAGATGGGGCCGGCGCCCTGGAGCACCAGCGAGTCGTTGTTGATTTCCAGCAGTGTGTAGCTGTCGCGCCGACCACCCGGCACCAGCCGACTGCCGTCGCTGAGCATCACCCAGGGTTGCGGGCCGCTCACCACGCTGGCCACGGTGAAGGGCAGGCGCCGCGGCGCGGGCGCGGGCGTCGCGGCCGGCGGGCGCATTTGCACCTGCAGCGTGAGCAGGCCCGCCAGGCGTTGCTGCGCGCCCAGCAGCCAGCGTTCCCAACGCGGCAGCTCGCGATCGGGCACGCTGGCCGACAGCACCAGCTGGCGCCCCTGCACGTTGCCGTCGAGGTCGAAACCCTGGGCGCGCGCATCGGCAATGAAGCGCCGGGCCAGCGCGGTGGGGGGCTCGAAGGCGGTGCGCAGCGTGATGAACGGTGGCAGCAGGGCGCCCACCGCCGGCGGCAACGCGCGCTCGGCGGCCTCGGTGGGCAGCGCGCCGGCCAGCAGCAGGCGGCCTTGGTCGTCCACCGCGAGGCTGACGCTGGCGGGCAGGCGCAGCCCGCCGTCGCGCAGCGCACCGCGCACCTGCTCCAGCGTCCACACCTGCAGGCCGGGGCGCGGCTGCAGTCGCGTCAGGGCCGCTGCCAGGGCTTCGGCCGCGGCCGGGTCGGGCAGCAGGCCGCGCACGCTGGCCTGGCGTGCATCGCCCTGCAGTTGCAGGCGCTTGTCCAGACCTTGTTGTTGCAGCGTGGCCGCCACCGCAGCGCGCAAGTCGGCCACGTTGTGCGGTGACATCACCTGCGCCTGCGGCGCAGGCGGCTGGGCGCCGCGCGCAAACATCCACAGGCCCGCCGCCACCACGGCCAGCAACAGCACCGTGCCAGCGCCCAGCAGCCAGACCCAGCGGTTCAAGGGCGACCGGGCGTCGCGCCATGACGATGGCGACGAAGCTGGTGATGCCAAGGGCTCCGCGCCCGCACCGGGCTTGGTCGGCGCGGGCTCAGCCTCAGCCCCCGCCTCGGTGGCGGCCTGCTCCGCAGCGGATGGGTCGATCGCCTCGGCGCCGGCCGCGGGTTCGGGCGCCACGGGTGGCGAGGCGATCAGGTCGAATGGATCGTTGGCCGCCATCACCGTCACCCGCACAGGGCCCACGGCCAGCGTGTCGCCCACCGCGTGGCCCGGACCGGCGGCTGGTTGTCCATCGGGCAACAGCTGCCAGCGTTGTTGCTCGGCGTCCCAGTGCAGCGCGGCGTGCTCGGGCGCGATGCCGGGGTCGCTGAGCACGATGTCGTTGGTCAGCGCCGATCCGATGGCCAGGCGCAGTGCGCCGCTGCCGTGCAAGGGCGCGCGCGCACCGGCGTGCAGGCCGTCGAGTACGCGCAGTTCGTGTGTTGCGCTCACCGCCGGTCCCCGCCTTGGGCTATGCTCGCCATCATCACGCGAGCCAACAAGATCGGAAAGCCCCCATGCCCTTTGAAATCAGCCCCATCGGCGACGTGCAAGTGATCCGCCTGATCGGCCGGCTCGACAGTGCCAATTCGCCCGAACTGGAGCGCGCGCTGCGCGAGCAGCTCGATGCCGGCTGCGCGCGACTGTTGCTGGACTTGTCGGCGCTGGACTACATCAGCTCGGCGGGCCTGCGCGTGGTGCTGCTGGCGGGCAAGGCGCTGCGCACGCGTCAGCCGGTGGGCCGCCTGGCGCTGGCCGGCGTGCGCGGCATGGTGCGCGAGGTGTTCGAGATGAGCGGCTTCCTGGCGCTGTTCCCCGTGTCCGACACGCCCGAGGCGGCGCTGTTGCAGCTGCAGGCTTGAGCGGATCACCAGGAAGCGAAGGGCCGCTCCCGAGATTCCTTGCCCCCTCAGGGGCCGGACGACGATTGTCGTTGGCGTGGGGGCTCTCATAACTCCACCCGCGCCAGCGGCTGTATGTTCACTTCCTGCGTCAGCTCCTGGTAGCTGAGCACCGGCAAGTCGTACAGGTCTTGTTCGATCAGCTTGCGCAGGTAGCGGCGGATGTCCATGCTGGTCAGCAGCACCGGCCGTTGCGTGCGGGCGCTGAGGTCGCCCACGGCTTTCTTCAAGTTCTCCACCAGGCGCTTGCCCACGGCCGGGTCCAGCGCCAGGTAGCTGCCAGCGCTGGTCTGGCGCACCGCACCGCGCACCGTTTCCTCCACGCTGGGGGCCAGCAGGTAGGCCGGCAGCAGGTTCTGGCCGCTGCTGTACTTGTGACTGATCCAGCGCTTGTTGGCGCCGCGTACATATTCGGTTAGCAAGACCGAGTCCTTTTCCTTCTGGCCCCAGTCGATCAGGCTCTCCAGCACCGCGCGCAGGTTGCGCACCGACACGTCCTCGCTCACCAGGCGCTGCAGGATCTCGGCGATCTTCTGCACCGGCAGCACGCGTTGGGCTTCCTTCACCAGGTCGGGGAAGCGGGCCTCCATCTGGGTGAGCAGGAAGCGCGTCTCCTGGATGCCGATGAAGTCGGCGGCATGCTTCTTCAGCACGAAGGCCAGGTGGTAGGTGAGCACCCGGTTGGGGTCGAGAAAACCAATGCCCGCCCTGGTGAGCGTGTCGCCCAGGCTGGCGTCCACCCACAGGGTGGGCAGGGCGGGCAGGAACTTGCGGTCGGTCTCGTAGGCGATGCCGAGCGCGTCCAGGTGGGCCGGGGTCTCGCGCGCCAGCAGGTGCTGCGGGCGCAGGCGGCCCTGCGACACCGGCACCTCGGACAGCAGGATGTTGTAGGTCTCCGGTGGCAGCGACTCGTTGAAGCGCAGTGCGATGCCGGGGAAGGGCACGCCCAGGTCGAAGTACAGCGCGCGGCGGATCTTCAGCAGCTCTTCGTTCAGCTGCTCGGCGTCAAAGCTGGCCTGCAAGCCGGCGGCCACGTCCATGAGCAGCGGCACGGTGGGCACGAACTCGTCGCCCGGCTCGCCGCCCTTGCGCTTGGGCGCGGCCTGCGCGGTGGCGGCCTGCATGGCCGGCACCTCGGTGACCACGCCGGTCTTCTCGTCCACCACGCGCCGCGTGCCGCGGTGCAGGCCGTAGCCCACGCCGCCCACCACCAGGGCCAGGATCAGGAACACCGGCCAGGGCATGCCCGGGATGGCCGCCATGCCCAGGGCGATGGCGCCGCCGATCAGCAGGGCCTTGGGTTGCGCCAGCACCTGGGCACTGATGTCGCGGCCGACGTTGCTGGGCCCTTCGCCCGCGTTCACGCGGGTGACGATCATGCCGGCGCAGATGCTGATGAACAGGGCCGGGATCTGCGCGATCAGGCCGTCGCCGATGGTCAGGATGGAATAGGTCTGCACCGCCTTGCCCGCGGGCATGCCGCGCTGCACCACGCCGATCAGCATGCCGCCCAGCAGGTTCACCGCCACGATGATCAGGCCGGCGATGGCGTCGCCCTTGACGAACTTCATCGCGCCGTCCATGGCGCCATAGAGCTGGCTCTCCTTCTCCACCATGTTGCGGCGGCGCTTGGCCTCGTCCATGTCGATGGTGCCGGCGCGCATGTCGCCGTCGATCGACATCTGCTTGCCCGGCATGGCGTCGAGCGAGAAGCGCGCGCCCACCTCGGCCACGCGCTCGGCGCCCTTGGTGATGACGACGAACTGCACGATGGTGAGGATGAGGAACACCACCAGGCCCACCACCAGGTTGCCGCCGACGACGAAATTGCCGAAGGTGTCGATGATGTGCCCGGCATTGCCTTGCAGCAGGATGAGCCGGGTGGTGGCAATGCTGATGCCCAGACGGAACAGCGTGGTCACCAGCAGCACGCTGGGGAAGGAGCTGAAGGCCAGCGGCGAGGGCAGGTACATGGCCACCATCAGCAGCACGGCCGACAGCGTCATGTTGACGGCGATGAGCGTGTCCACCAGCCACAGCGGCAGCGGCAGGATCATCATGAAGACGATGGCCACGATCATCACCGCCAGCACCAGGTCGCTGCGCCCGGCCGTGGCCAGCAGCAGGCGTTGCAGCTGCTTCATGCGTGCTCCTCGATGTCGGCGGCGGCGCGCATGGCGGCCGCGGCTTCGTCGCGCCGGTCCAGGCCCACCAGGGCCTGCGCGCGCAGCAGGTGAAAGGCGCGCTGCAGCCGGCCGCTGCCCACGGCGGCCAGGCCGAAGGCCATGCGCTCAAGCGCGGCCAGCGCCTGCGTCGGGCGACCAGCGGCCAGCTCGGCGGCGGCCAGGCCGCACAGCAGCACGGGCTCGTCGGGGTGCAGGCGGTCTGCCGCGTCGAACAGCAGGGCGGCGCGCTCGGCGTCGCCCTGCAGGCGGTGCGCGTGCGCCAGCACCGCCAGGGCCTGGGCATGGGCCGGCAGCGCGGCGAAGGTGTCGTCCATGCGGCTCATCCCTGGTGCAGCACGTTGCGGTACATGGCAGCCAGGTCGCGCAGCGAGAGGTCTTCGTCGAGCACGCGTGCGGCCAGCCGCAGGGCACGCTGGTCCTGCGGCGCACTGCGGCGCGAGGCGGCCTGCTGCAGTGCCGCGCGTGCCTGCTCCAGCGCGGCCCGGAAGGCCCCCGGCAGCAGCAGCGAGCGGTCGGCCACCTGGGGCACCAGCGCGGCTTCGAGCCGGGCCGCCAGGCCATGCGGCGCCAGCAGTTCGTCGAGCTGCTGACGGGCCAGGGATTCGGCCGGGTCCAGCTGTTGCTGCCCCGGCAGCGCGGACGGCTGGGCCGACGGGCCTTGCAGGATCTGGGTGAGTCCGCGGTCCAGCCGCAGGCCATGGTCGATGGCCGCGCTCATGTGCCGAAGCCCCCGGGCAGCCCGCCCACGCGCGGACGTTCGCGCTGCAAGGTCTCGGCCCAATCCAGAAGCGCTTCGAATTCGCGCCCCAGCAGCGGCCCGCTGCAGCGCCGCGCCGCCAGGCGGCGTGCGATCAGCAGCACCTGATCGGCGCCGCGTCCGCGCAGGCCGAGTTGCAGGCCACCGCCGCGCTGGCGGGCCTCGGCGGCGGCCAGCGCCCGCTCGAACAGCTCGGGGCCCACGTGGGGCAGCGGACATTCGAGCTGCACGCGCAGCTGGGTTTCGTCGGCAGCCAGCCGCAGCACCAGCCCGCTGGGCATGCGCAGCAGGGCCTGGCCTTGCGCGTCGAGCTCGAAGCCCGCCAGGCCCAGCTGGCGGCCAAACTCGGCCACCGCCTGCGCGAGCAGGGGGTCGATGGGGGTCCAGCTCATGGGCCTTGCTCCTCGCGCGCGATCAGCGCATCCAGTGCACCTTGCAGGGCATCCAGCGTGGTCTGCCGCGCTTCCGGGTCTGGGAACACGCGCGGCGGCATGTCTTTCAGCAGGGCCTTGATGCCGGTGAGCAGGCCGATGCGCGCGGTGTTGTCCTGCACGCCCAGCTCGTCGGCCAGGGTCTCGAAGCGGCTGCTCGACACCCAGCGCTCGGCACTGATCGCCACCAGCTGCTTGACCAGCGCCTCGGCGTCCAGGCCCACGTGGCCATGGCGCCGCTGCAGGCCCTGCGCCAGGTCTTGTGCACCGTCCAGCACGGTGTGCACCACCTCCAGCTGGAACAGGTCGCTCACCAGGGTCTGCAATTTCTCGGGGCTGGTGGATTGGCGTGTTGCGGCCAGGTCGGCCCCGAGCGCTGCCACCAGGCCCTGCAGGCCCTGGGTGAAGCCCTGCAGGCCAAAGCGCTCCAGCGCCATCTTCAAGGTCTGCGCCAGTGTGGGCGCGCCCAGGGTCAGCTCGGCATAGGTGTCCTGGAAGCGCGCCACCGAGGCCGCGTCGGTACCCTGTTGTGCGGCCACGCCCACGGTGTTCAGGCGCGCGCGGATCTGCTCGCCGTGGTCTTCCTGCAGATCGGCCAGGGCATCGCGCAGCTGCTGCAGGCGATCGACCGGGGCGACTTCTTGCTCGCCCTGCTGCAGCGCATATTGCAGCGCCAGAAACTGCTGCAGCGGGTTGCCGCCGCCCTGCCGCGCCATCACGCCCGGGTGGCCGCTGCCGTCGAGCAGCTGGCGCGCCTGGGCCTGCAGCTTCTCGGCCTGCTCGCCCTGGTGGGTGGCGTCCAGGTAGGCGAGTATTTCCTCGGCCTTCATCACCTGCGCGTCGCCGTGCACGTCCACCTTGTCGTCATCCAGTGCCTTGTCCTCGGCCTGCTCGGCGAAGTGCATGGAGATTTCTTCGGCCGCATCGCTGGACGGGCCATCACTGTCCTTCGGCTGCAACCACTGCAGCTCTTCACCCCGGAAGCGGCCTTGCGCGGGCTTCTGATCGGGCGCCCCCGCACCCAGCCCGGGCAGGGGCTGCGGGCGGCCGGGGTCGATGCGCATTGGATTCATGAGGCGGTAGTGGCAGCAGCGGCGCGTCGGTTCCCGCATCCGCTGCAAACAGCGATGCGGGTTTCCCCCGTCTGCCCGATCCACGAAATTGCGGCGGCCGGGCGGAACCAAGCCATTGGGTGCGGCCACACAAACCGCATTGCCCGGCACTGCCGAATCTGAAAGGCCTGTCATGTCAACGCACCGCACCCAACTCACCGAACAAGCCGCCACCTTGCTGGCCGAAGCCGAACGCTCGATCGCCGACAGCGACGCTCGACTGCGCGCCATGGGCCTGGACCCGGCCAAGGTGCGCGCCCTGGCCGACAGCGCCACCCCGGCGCAGCGCCGCGAAGCCGACGAGGCGCTGCACCGCGACCTGGCCGACATCGACCAGGCCGTGGCCGAAGAAAAGGCGCGCCTGAATGCCAGTGGCGCCCCGGGCGCCGCTGGCGCCCGCAAGCCGCGCCCCTTCATCTGAGCGCCGCCGCCCGCACCACCCCCGCCCCAGCAGGAGAGTCACCATGAGCACCCCCGTGAACGCCACCTCAACCAACGCCATCAGTGCGGCCGATCTGGCCAACATGGACATCGAGACCGCGCTGATGGCGGTGCAGTCCCAGCGCGCCAACCTGCTCGAAGAGCAGCTCAAGGGCCAGATGGGCGCCGTGCAACAACGCAATTCGTCCATCGAGAACCTGAACAACCTGTTGGCGGCGGTGCGCAACCAGCGGCCGCCTGGCAAGACCACCGACACGGCCGACACCGGCAATGCGACCTTCCAGATCCCGACCAAGGATTTCATTCCGGCGCAGCAGGCCTACGTGGACGACCTCAGGTCCCAGCGCGACGGCCTGCAGGCGCAGGTGGATGCCGGGGGCGTCGCCGCCGCCGCCGCGCAAATAGCGCTCGATGCGGTCAATGTCAACCTGGTGCCGGCCGAAGCCCGCCTTGCGCGCATCACCGCACCCGACGCTGCGGCCACGGAAACCGTGGCGCTGACCACCGCACTCAATGTCTATGGCTTCAAGTCCGGCAACCTGACGCAGGACGAGTACGGCATCTTGGCCCAGAACATCACCAGCCGCATCGACGGACTCAACAGCACGCAGCAGCTCGACATGCTGCGCCTGCAAAGCCTCACCAACAAGCGCAACGAGGCCTTCGACATCATGACCAACTTCATCAAGAAGATGCAGGACGGCCGCTCCAGCATCATCGGCAACATGCGCTGACCGCATTGCCCAACGTTTGAAACAAGACAAGGAGCTTCCATGAGCACCCCCACCCAGAACGTCAGCCAGGAACGCCTGGTGCAGGACACCAACGCGCTGCTGCGCATGCTGGCCCAGGGCGGCACGATCGGGGGCCTGATGAGCCTGGACGAGCGCGAGCTGGAGGCGCTCTACGCCTTCGGACTGAGCCACTACCAGCACGCCCGCTGGACCGACGCGATGAAGATCTTCTCGCGCCTGGTGATGCTGGCGCATGGCGAGCCGCGCTACCTCAATGCGCTGGCCTCGTGCCACCAGATGATGGGCCAGCACGAGCGCGCCGTGCACTACTGGGGCGTGTCGCAGTTGCTCGATGCGCGCGACCCCGTGCCCACCTTCCACACCGCCAACAGCCTGCTCGCGCTGGGCCTGGTGGCCGATGCTCTGGATGCGCTGGAGCTGGTGCTGCGGCAATGCCGCGAGCAAGGCGGCCACGCCGAACTCGCGGCGCGCGCGCAGGCCCTGCTCACCCTGATCCAGAGCAAGGCCGCCGCCCAAGCCCGCTGAGCACAGGAGCCCGACACACCATGAACACCACCGTCAACACCACGGCCCAAAGCGCCAGTCTGGGCCAGTTTCTCAACCAGCTCGCCGAGCAGCAGGCCAGCCAGCAAGCCGATGGCGTGCAGGCCGCCCCCGGCGCTTTGCTGGGTGCCTTGAACACCAGCGTCCCCTGGGTGCAGGACCTGCTGGGCGCCGTGCTCAAGCTCAACACGAAGGACAAGGGCGATGGCGTGGTCGACGCCAATGGCGCCCCGGCCCTGGGCGCGCCCATCACCGATTTCTCGGGTGACGAGCTGGCCCTGGTGCTGGCCGCGATGGACACCAAGATCAAGGAGATGCAAGGCAAGACCGCCAAGGAAGGCATCGAGGCCGCGCGGCTGAGCAGCGAGTCGGCCAACAAGAACATGATCGACAAGATGCAGGAGGCCATCGACAAGCAGAAGGAGGCGGCCGAGAAGGAAAAGGAAAACAAGGTCTGGGGCTGGATCGGCAAGATCGCCGCGGTCATCGGCGCCATCGTCGGCGTGATCGTGGCGGCGGTGGCCACGGTGGCCAGCGGCGGCGCGGCCGCACCCTTGCTGGTGCTGGCCACGGTGGGTCTGGTGGCGGCCACGGTGGACCTGGCCAGCCAGATCAACATGGAGGTCCACCCAGACGCCGAGCCGTTCACGCTGGGTTCGCTGATCGGCGACGCCATCATCAAGGCCCTGGACGACGCCGGCATCAGCGGCGACGGTCGCACCGCCGCATCGAGCCTGGGCGCGGCGCTGGGCTTCCTGCTGATGCAGCCCGACCTGGCCGGCCAGATGGCCGGAGATGCCGCCAAGGCCAATGGCGCCAGCGAAGACGAGATTGCCAAGATCACCATGGGCGTGCAGATCGCTGCGGTGGTGACCTCCATCATCGTGATGATCGCCGTGACCGTGGCCAGCGGCGGGGGCAGCGCAGCGCAGGGCATCAGCAGCTCCGTCAAGAACCTGTTGACGGCCGCCAAGGTGATGGGTGCGGTGGCCGAGATCATCAAGGGCAGCAGCGGCGTGGCGCAAGGCGCCATCGGCGTCGAGGTGGCGAAGATCACCAAGGACGCCGACAAGTCGCGCGCCTCCGCCAAGGAGATCGAAGCCATCCTGGCCCAGCTGCAGGCGCAAAGCGAGGAGCTGACCGCGCGCCTGAAGGAAATCATCGAGTCGCTGGACGAGGGCATGGCGCAGTTCAGCCAGATGGTGGCCGCCGCCGGCGACCAGCGCGCCAACCAGGTGAAGAACCTGGTGCGCGGCTGAGTTCGCGCCCGGCGCGTCGCGCACACCACGCACAGTGAAGGAAACACCATGAGCTATCAACCGATCTCCGGCACCAGCAAGCCCGCCGTCGCACCGCGTGGCGACGACATCCGGCTCGACGACGTCGCGCCCACCGAGAAGCGCAAGGAGCTGTCGCCCTCCGAGGCGGCCGAACTGCTGCAGATCTTGCAGCAGTTTGAAACGGGCTTGAACAACGCAGCCACCCAAGGCGTGCCCGAGCCCGAGCCCGAAACCGGCGCGCGCAGCGACGGCGTGAGCGGGATGAACAGCGCCCTGGACAACGCGCAGACCAACCTGGCCACCGACATCTACGCCTTCATGGCCATGTACACCAAGCTGGCGCATCAGATGCGCGCCACCGCGCGCGAGCAGCGGCAGAACGAGCTGCAGGGGCAGGTGTCCGCCCTCAACAGCGCGGCCGACAAGATGGTGGAGGCCGCAGAGAAGCGTTTCGACGCGGCACTGGTGCAGGGCATAACCCAGATTGTGAGCGGCGCCATCAGCATCGCCTCGGGGGCCTACACCCTGGGCAAGATGGCCGCCGCCAGCAAGCCCCAGGTCGACCTGCCTGAATCGTCACCGAGCAAGGCCGACGCCCCGCTGCCCGAGGGTTTCAGCCGGCCCCGGGCGAATGCGATGACGAGCGAGACCATGGTCAAGCCCGCCACGACGACGTCGACGCCCCTCACCTCGGCGTCCGACCCCTTTGCGCCCGGCTCCAAGTTCAGTCTCGAACTGCAGGCCAAGCAGAGCCTGTTCACCGGCAGCGCCCAGGTTGCCAGCGGCTCGGGCACCATGTTGTCGGCCAGCATGGAGAAAGACGCTGCCGAGTCTGACAGCGGTGCCAAGCGCGACGAGGCGCTGAGCAGCAAGGCCCAGGCCGACCGCGAAGTGCAGCAGGACATCGTGCAGTCCATGGGCGAGCTGCTGCGCGACATCCGCGAGCAGCTGCGCGCCATGGCGCAGGCCGAGGTCGAGTCCAACAAAGGCATGGCACGCAACATCTGAGGCCGCCACGCCCCCATTGATCGACTTGGAGACCGAGATGACCACCCCCACATCGCGCGAACTGGCGCGGCAAATGGACGAGCTGCCCTCGTCCACGCGGTTCACGCCCGAACAACGCAAGCACTTGCACCGCCTGGCGTATGGCGCCCTGGCCAGCGGCGACTACGCTCAGGCGCGGCGCTACTACGAAGGCCTGACCTTCTATCGGGGCTCCGACTCGCGCGCCTGGCGGGGCCTGGCCGCAGCGGCCCATGCGCAGCAGGACTACCGCAACGCCTGGCTGTACTGGAACATGGTGACGCTGCTGGAAAACGGCCCGCCCGACGCCACCTTCTATGCCGCGCGCTGTCTGGCGCAGACCGGTGACCTGGCTGAAGCCTGCGAAAGCTTCGAGCAGGTGGCCGCCGACGAGCGGGCCGAGCCGGCCATGCGCGCGCAGGCCGAGCAGTTGCTTGCGCTGCTGCAGCAGCGCCACGCGGCGTGATGGCGGCCCCCGAGTTTGGCGCGGCCGACCTGCAGTTGCTGCAGGACCTGGCCTTCGTGGCCGCTGGCGGCGCCTTCGTGGCCGACACCGATGCCATCGCCGCCGGCCTGGCCCAGCTGCGGCCGGCCAGCGCCGGCCCGCTGGTCGCCCAGGCGCTGGCGCGCCTGAACGCCGGCCGCGCCGACGAGGCCGTGGCCTGCCTGCAGCGGGAACTGCCGGGCGCCGACGGTCACGAACTGGCCTTGCAGCAATCGTTTCTGGGCCTGGCGCTGCAACTGGCCGGACGCCAGGCCGAGAGCCAGCGCGTGCTGCAAGCCGTGGCCGGGCACCCGGCGGCTGGCGTGGCGCGGGCCATGCTGGGGCAGCCCGGTTGATTGGAAACCCGCGCCCGATGTCACCAACGTTTGAAACCAGCCGGAGCCAGCCCCCATGATCGAAACCGTCGCCCTGGCCCAGGCCGTGCAGGCCACCACCGTGGGCCCGGTGGCGCGCCCACCGGCCGTGGCCGACCCCGATGCCGTGGCGCGCTTTGCCGAGCTGATGGCCAGCGCGCCACCGGTGGCGCCTGCGCCCGTGGCGGCTTCGATCGCGGGCGCCTACCCGCTGCGCCCGGCCAGCCTGGGCGACCAGGTGCTGCAAGGCCTGCAGCGCGTGCAGACCGATTTCAACGGTCACCTTTCTGCCGTGGGCCGGATGCTGGATGCGGGCGCGCCCGCGCCCGGCGTGTCCGAGCTGCTGCGCATGCAGCTCGGCATGAGCCACATGGCGGTGCAGCTGGAGGTGGTGGGCAAGGCCATCGCACGCAGCACGCAAAACATCGACCAGCTGGTGCGCATGCAATGAAGGCCGTCCTGCGAAGCGCTTTCGGCGCCACCTGCTGGCGCTCGCTGGCCAGTTGCTGCGCCCTGGCTGGCCTGGTGTTGCTGGCTGCCTGCAGCGGCCGCGTCGAGCTGGTGGCGGCGGTGGCCGAGGCCGAGGCCAACGAGGCCCTGGCCGCGCTGCTGCAGGCCGGCGTGCGTGCCGAGAAGGTGCCGGGCAAGGAAGGCATGGTGGGCATCAGCGTGGCTGGCGGGCAGGTGGCGCTGGCGGTGGATGTGCTCAAGGCGCGCGGCCTGCCCCGCGAGCGCTATGCCGGCATGGGCGAGGTGTTCAAGAAGGAAGGCCTGATCTCCAGCCCGCTGGAGGAGCGCGCGCGCTATGTGTTCGCACTCTCGCAGGAGCTGTCGGCCACGCTCACGCGCATCGACGGCGTGGTCACCGCGCGCGTGCACGTGGTGTTGCCCGAGCGCTCGCCCGCTGGCGACGAGACCACCACCTCGTCGGCGGCGGTGTTCATCAAGCACCGGCCCGACGCCAACCTCGACACCGTGCAGCCGCAGATCCGCCGCCTGGTGACGCACGCCATCCCCGGCCTGAGCGGCGAGCGGGTCACCCTGGTGCTGGTGCCCGCCAGCGCCGACGCCGCCGCTGCGGCCGCCGCACAAGCCGGTGATCCGCAAGGTGCCGACGGCCCGTGGCGCCTGATCGCCATGCTGGCCGCCGCGCTGGCGCTGCTGTTGCTGATGGCGCTGGGGGTGCTGGTCTGGAAGCAAGGCCTGTTGCGGCGCGACTCTGCGGCCACCTCATGAGCCCGGGCGGCACGCTGGCGGGCCAGGCACCGCGCTCGCGCGCGGGCACGCTGGCTGGCGCCACGCGTCCCGGTCTGGGCGGCACCTCGACCAAGGCGCCGCCATCACCGGCCACCTGGCCCACCGGCCCGCACGCCGCGGACATGATCGCCTTCAACCAATTGCCCTCGCGCAGCCTGCACCCCAGCCGTTGGGCCGCACTGCTGCCGCCGGGCTGGCCCGCGCCGCAGCCCGACGACCACGCCGCGCACCGCCACGCCTCGGCGCTGATCCTGCGCCAGCTTGGCCCAGGCGCCAGCCTGGTCACCGATTGGCAGCGTCCGGAGTGGCCGCTGGCCCTGCTGCCCGAGCCCCGCTTCACGCGCTTGCTGCACCGCATGGGCCTGGTGCTGGTGCAGCGCAGCCTGCGCCAGGCCATCAGCGGCGCCGAGCTGCGCCCGGTGGCTGCGCTGGTGGGCGATGACGAGCTGACCTGGGCGCGCACGCAGGCACCTGCACTGGCGGCGGCGCTGGAGCACGGCCCTGCAGCCCCCGCGCTGGCCGAGCTGCCGGCGCGCCTGCCGCAGCTGGCTGCGGGCGTGCTGGCGCATGCCGTGGCGGCGTCGCCGCTGGCGATGCGCCTGCGCCTGCTGCTGCGCGCACCGGCCACGCCGCCCCCGCAGGCGCAGGTGGACGCCACAAGCGCCGCCTGGGCCCTGGCCTGCCACCTGATCGACGACCTGGAGCCCACATGGCGTTCGTCATTTCCCAGCACGCACTGAGCGATCCGCTGCAGCCCGCGCGCTTCGGCCTGCGCCTGGCGCCCGGCACGCGCGTGCTGCGGCGCGAGGATTGGCTGCTGTGGCGTGCGGCGGCGCAGGCCGTGCAGGTCGCGCACGAGGAGGCGACGCAGATCACCGCCGGCGCGCAGGCCGCCTTCGATGCCGAAAAGGCGCGCGGCTACAGCGACGGCCGCGAGGAGGCCCAGCTGCAGCAGGCCGAGCAGATGATCGAGCAGGTGGGCCGCGCGGTGGACTACTTCGCGCGGGTGGAGCAGCGCATGGTCGAGCTGGTGATGCAGGCCGTGCAGCGCGTGATCACCGACTTCAGTGACCGCGATCGCGTGGTGGCCGTGGTCAAGGGCGGCCTGGCCGTGGTGCGCAATCAGAAGCAGGTGACCCTGCGCGTGGCGCCCGCGCAGGTGGCCACCGTGCAGCAGGCGCAGAACGAGCTGCTCGCCGCCTACCCCGGCGTGGGCTTTCTCGACGTGGTGGCCGACCCGCGCCTGGCCGCCGACGCCTGCATCCTGGAAACCGAGATCGGCACCGTCGAAGCCTCGGTGCAGGGCCAGTTGGCGGCCCTGCGCAAGGCCTTCGCCAAGGTGCTGGGCGCGCGCACCTGACGATGAAGTCCTTCGACTACATCACCGAGATGCTGGCGCTGGCGCTGGATGACTCGCCCACGCTCAGCATCAAGGGCCGCGTCATCCAGGTCACCGGCACCATCATCAAGGCCGTGGTGCCCACGGTGAAGGTGGGCGAGGTGTGCCTGCTGCGCAATCCGGGCGAGGCCTTCGAGATGAAGGCCGAGGTGGTGGGCTTCCACCGCGATGCCGCGCTGCTCACGCCCATTGGCGACATGATCGGCATCTCCTCGGCCACCGAGGTCACGCCCACCGGGCGCATGCACATGGTGCCGGTGGGCCCGGGCCTGCTGGGCCGCGTGCTCGACGGCCTGGGCCGCCCGCTCGATGTGGACGAGCGCGGCCCGCTGGAGGCCGACGCCTTCTACCCCGTCTTCGCCAACGCGCCCGATCCGCTCAAGCGCCGCATCATCGACAGCCCGCTGGAGCTGGGCGTGCGCGCCCTCGACGGCCTGCTCACCTGCGGCGAAGGCCAGCGCATGGGCATCTTCGCGGCGGCCGGCGGCGGCAAGAGCACGTTGCTGGGCATGCTGGTCAAAGGTGCGGCGGTGGACGTGACCGTCATCGCGCTGATCGGCGAGCGCGGCCGCGAGGTGCGCGAGTTCCTCGAACACGAGCTGGGCGAAGCCGGTCGGCGCCGCAGCGTGGTGGTGTGTGCCACCAGCGACAAAAGCAGCATGGAGCGCGCCAAGGCCGCCTATGTGGCCACGGCCATCGCCGAGTACTTTCGCGACCAGGGCAAGCGCGTGCTGTTCCTGATGGATTCGGTGACGCGCTTTGCCCGCGCGCAACGCGAGATCGGCCTGGCCGCCGGCGAGCCGCCCACGCGGCGCGGCTACCCGCCCTCGGTGTTTGCCACCCTGCCCAAGCTGATGGAGCGCGTGGGCATGAACGACAAGGGATCGATCACCGCGCTCTACACCGTGCTGGTGGAGGGCGACGACATGACCGAACCCATCGCCGACGAGACCCGCTCCATCCTCGATGGCCACATCGTCTTGTCTCGAAAGTTGGCCTCCATGAACCACTACCCGGCCATCGACGTGCTGGCTTCGGCCAGCCGCGTGATGAACGCGGTGGTGCCCGCCGCACACCGGGACAGCGCCGGCCGCCTGCGCGAGCTGATGGCCAAGTACGCCGAGGTGGAACTGCTGGTGCGCATCGGCGAATACAAGCGCGGTGGCGACAAGGTCACCGACGAGGCCATCGACAAGATCGAGCGCATCCGCGGCTTTTTGCGCCAGCGCACCGACGAGCGCGGCACCCTGCCCGACGCGGTGGCGCAGATGGCGCGGCTGGCGGCTTGAGGGGCCCGGCGATGTGGCGTGAACTGGAGCACCTCAAAGCCTTCCGCGAGCGGCAGGCGCGCACCGCGCTGCAGGCCCGGCGGGCCGAGCTGGTGCTGGCGCGCCGCGCGGCCGAGGCCGCGGCACTGGCCGTGAGCACCCACCGCAGCGAAGCCCAGCAGCGCGAGCAGGCGCTGTACACCGAGCTGCTGGCCCGCGTGGTGCGCCTGCGCGACATCGAGGACGTGCAGCACGCCGTGGCGGCGCTCAAGCAACGCGAGCAGGCCCTGGTGGGCGAGCACCAGGCGGCGCAGCGCAGCGAGCTGCAAATCGAGCAGCAGGCGCACGATGCGCAGTTGCAGCACCGCGGCGCCGAGCGCGTGCTGGAGAAATTTGTGCAGCTCGCCCGCATCCATTTCGACGAGGCCGCCCGGGAAGCCGAGCGGCTGGAAGACCTGGAACTCGAGGAGGTGGCCTCACTGCGCCGCGACCGCGAGGACTGGGACCGCACCGACGAGGCCTGCCCGTGATGATCCCTCCCACCCCACCGCGCGATGCCGGCCCTGCGCCGGCCGCCGTGTCTGCCGACGCCGGCCCCTCCTCGAACGACGCGGGCCAGCGCGACGGCCCCGCCACCGCTGGCGCGGCCTCGCAGCGCAGCAGCAACGCGACGCGCCAGCCACGCCATGGCAGCGCGGGCGATGCGCCGCCCGACGATCCGGCACGGCAGCAGTTCCAGGCGCTGATGCAGGGCCTGCCATTGCCCGGCGGCGTGGCCGGGCCCGCGCCGGGCGCTGTCGGCGAGCTGGCGCCGCCCGGACCAGCGGGCGAGCTGCTGCTGCCGCAGCGCGGGCCCGCACCCGGGCTGGCCCCGGCGCCGATGCCCCTGCCGCAGCGCGGGCCCGCACCCGGGCTCGCCCCGGCGCCGATGCCCCTGCCGCAACGGCCCGAGGGCGCGCGCGGCGATGCGCAGGGGGCCGATGAGGGTCTGGCGCCAGCCTTGCTCCATGCGGCCGCTGCCGCGCTGCAGCGGCCTGGGTCGGCTGATGACCTGACGCGTCAAGTGAGCGTCCAGCCTGAAGCGCCCGATGGTCCCAAGCGCCCGCCGGCCGATCTGGCGCAGGCGGCGCCCGAGCCCGCCGCCGACCACGGCGCGGCGCACCGTCGGCATGCCGCATCGCCCTGGTCGCCTGAGCCCGAGCCGGGCGCCAGCAAGAGCGCTGACCCCCTGCCCACGCCCATGGACCTGTTCCAGCCGCGCGTGGCCGAGCCGCCCGCCGCCGCGCCGACGCGGCCCGACGCGGCGGCCAACTTGCCGCAGGCGCAGGACGTGGCCACCCAGCTGGCCTTGCGCATCGAACGGCTGGCGGTGAGCCAGTCCGACGACGGCCAGCGTCGCGTGCGCCTGGCCGTGGGCGACGGTGCGCTGCCCGACACCGACATCGAAATCGGCGAGGCCGGGGGCGAGATGCAGGTGATGTTCTTCTGCCGCAGCGCCGACACGCGGCGCCTGCTGGAGCCGCAGGCCAGTGCCCTGGCCAGCGACCTGGCCGATCGGCTGCAGCGGCCGGTCTGGGTGTCGGTGGGCGGGCTGCAGCGCGATGAGCCCGGCCGCACCCAGGTGCATGCGCAGCCTGGTGCGGCCGCGGGGGCGGCTGCCCCATGACACCGCCACGCCTGAGTCTGAACGAGGCCCGTGCGCGTGGCGTGCTGGGCCGGCAGGGCAGTGCGCTGCCCCTGGATCTGGGCGCGCCCTGGGTGCTGTCGCTGCATCCCCAGCCGCTGAGCGAGCCCGCCGCGCCCTGGGCGCAGACCTGGACGCTGCTGGCCGAATGGGCTGGCGCGCGCTTTGCGCTGCGTTTGCCCGAGGCCGCGCTGGTGCAGTGGACCGAGTCCGCCGCTGGCAGTCGTTTCGAGCTGGCCGGCCTGCCGCCCGAGG
>ERZ795056.2370-NODE-2370-length-20947-cov-6.818495_pt1 | contig 20947 bp, 14 predicted proteins | sample MGYA00375140_ERZ795056 | MGnify/ENA primary metagenome ERZ795056 (study PRJEB30185, sample SAMN05720227) | activated sludge metagenome | isolation source: Anaerobic digester | place: USA | collected 2015-03-09 ... | reverse complement strand
CCTCCGGATACCTGGGCACTTATGTACAGGGCGACCCGGTGGTGGTTTTTGGAACTGGCTTTTATTACCGGCCATGGTACGGCAGCGTGTATTATCCAAGGCCCACCACCTGGGGCTTCAGTTTTAGCTACAACCCCTGGACCGGCTGGACCATGGGCTTTGGCTTCAACGTCGGGTTTATGCATATTGGTTTCAGCACTGGCCCCAGCTATGGCTATGGCGGCGGATGGTTTGGCCCCCCCTATTACCGCCCACCTTACCGCCCTCCCTATTATGGCGGCGGGTATTATGGCGGAAGGCCCGGAGGAGGCAATAATATTAATATTAATACAGGAGGCGGAGATATAAATATTGGGGGTAACCACAACAATATTTATAACCGGCCTGGCAATGGCAACAACAGCGGTGCTAGCCGTCCGGGCATTTCATCGCGGCCGCCTAATAACAACAACAAGCCCGGCAGTAATTACCGCCCGGGCAACAACAATAACAACAACGGAAACCGTCCGGGAAATAACAGCAATAATAATGGGGGCAACAGGCCCGGTAATAATAATAATAACTGGAACGACCGGTCATCTGCAAAGCCATCTACCAATAACAAGAATAATGTATTTGCCGATAAAGATGGCAATGTGTTTCAAAAAGATGACAAGGGAAATATAAATCAACGCGATAACAAAGCCAATAGCTGGAAGCCTGCCGAAAAAACATCGCCTGCTGCCAGCCAGATAAACCGCGATGCACAGGCAAGGCAGCGAAGCACGCAAAAAACATCGAACTACAATAATGCAAGCCGGCCTGCTTCACGGCCGCAAGCTAAACCTGCAGCAAAGCCTGCAGCCCGACCTGCAGCAAGGCCGGCCGGCAGGAGGTAAATAGTTTAAATAGATTAACCCGTTCGATTTATATGCCCGGTTGTCGCAAGATGGCCGGGCTTTTTGCAGGAAAAATACTTTACCTGAATTGTTTGAAACTTTATGGTGAATTGCAGAAGGAAAAGGAAAGGATATTTATTGCAACAACTGCTTTTTAATTGTTTCAATAAAGTTTGGGTCTTTATTAATATCTACAAAATTAATGGTGTTGTATGCTTCCGGCACTGCGCTAAATGAAAATGCGATTGCCTGGATAGTTAATAATTTCTCCACCCATCTTTTCACGGCACAATCAAGCTCATTTTTACAATGATTTTTTTTATAATACTCTTCTGAAATTACAGGGATGAAACATTTTGTATCTACAATTGCCCACATATATTTTGCCGTAAAAGCTTCGCCGATTCCTATACTTTTTACATCGAAAAATATATTGAGTTTGTCGCCATTGGGTTTTCTTAAAGCAGCAAGTGGTTCATATACATTTTTATAAACCCATTCGCCCTGCCCCCTTGAATAGCTGATGAATACATCATATTTCTGTGAACCTTCGGCAACCCCGGTTACCAGGAATTTATGTGCAAACCTCCATGACAGAAAGCAGGCAACCACCATGGCGGCAATGGTTTGCCACGCTGGAATTACTGCTTTAAAAGTCAGCATTAACCAGTAATAAATGTAAAGGCAACCAACTCCCGCCAGGAAAGATAACAGGGCGATAAGTGCAGGTTTTGTTTGTAGCCCTTTTACATATTTAAAAAGTAAGGCAAATACCAATACCGTAAAAAATGAAAATGCGATCATTTGCCCGATAATGACATACAGGTTTTCTATCGGCAATTTCAGCCTGTTGAAGTTATCCAGCAGGTCACTTAAGGCCCAGGTTAATATATAGGGGCCGGGCATATAGCCTTTTCCAATATCTATCCTATCATTTATTTCATCGCCCACTACCAGTATTTTTTTGTCCATATCAATGGGTATAATACTGCCCGGTGGAGAAGTGAAAGAACCAATAGAAGAAAATGTATCGGCATTAAACGTAAAGGTCCTCTTTTGCATTTCCTTAATGCTGCCATAAGGTACAATAGAGCCCCGGCGATGTTCATCACCAACCAGAGATCTTGAATCGGTTAAATCCTGTGCAACCCTCAGCGGCAGGAAAGCTATCTCTGTCACATTCCCATTGGTATCGGATTGCAAATAAATACTGTTTTCGTAGCTAGCCATGTTTTGCTCAGCATAGAATAATGTATGAAACCTGCCAAGTGACCCGGTATCAGGCCCGGTAAGGGCAAAATCGTACAAGTCAACGGCATGCTTTGCCTCTATTTTGTCGAAATCAATACTTTGGAGATCAACGCTTTCGTTCGCAATATTTACATTATAAACTCCATAAACAGGAACCTGCAGGTCTTTGAGTTGCAATATTGCCGCTTCAAGATTATTTAATTCTGTTTTGTCATTACTAAACCAAAAATCAAGCACAACCCCTTTTGGACCGTTGTTATTCCTGGTTTGCTCTGCAACCGTATTAAGCAGTTTGATGATGCTTTGCCTGTAAAGCGTAAAAGACATGCATTCACTTTCGGCCGCCGGATGGTTATCAACGTGAACATAAACAATCTCCTTGTTCACAATTTCATCCTTTTTGCTGGTTTTATTAGCCTGGCCAACCAGGTAATTATCAAACTGCTTAAAATCAACCAGGAAGATGACAATACAGGAAATGAGGAGAAAGGTGAGCAGGTAAACCGCTAATCGTTTTATGGTGAGCATAATTACCTGATTGTTATTCACATCCATTTTCCAGTAATTGGTAATACTCATCACTCTTTTTGGTATTTCCCGCTATATCATAAGCCCATCCCAATAATTCGTAGGTATCAAGGATATCTTCACAAACAAGTTCCAGCATTTCCCCGTCATTTTCCTCCTTTAAAAATTCGAAATCTTCCAGGTCATAACTTAATTTTTCAATTAAAAGGCTGATCAGATCTTTCGTCATATTTCCCGCGAGGGATTTGTTTCCGGGATTGCCAGTACTTACAAGGGCATCAGTCAGGTTTAATTTGGCCTCAATAGTAATTATATCCTCAGGGCCATACAAGTCATCGTAAATTTCAGCAGCCTGTCCATATGCCTTAATAGCCTCTCCCGGGTTTTCCATATCCATATAAAGGGTACCTAAACACATCAGGTCATCTGCTAAATCTTCAGGATCGGTTGCCCCTCTTTCGATCTCATTGCTGACGTTCCTTACAGCAGCATCAAGTGATGCATAATCAAGTGGCTCATCACTCGATGTATAGGTTTCGTCTCCCGCAGTTTGTGTACTTAATACTGATTTTGTTGTTACGCTACCCTTTCGGTTATTCTTTACGGGTTCTCCATTAATGGTACAAGGAACCTGATCAATAATATTGATTGTTCCTTGTTTGGTGGTTATAGAAGCTCTTTCAACATTACCATCAGACAGGTCGGTGAATGTAAATTCGGTTCCTTTGCTTGCCGCGGTTGTACCTTTTCCATTATTGACCCGGTAATTATAACCCGCGGTTTTGGTTACCGTATTTTGTATTTGTGCCCCAACTCCCTTTACGGCATGGTTCTCGCCACTTCCGGATGTTTCCAGGGTGTATTCCATAGGTTTGCCTGAGGTAGAACCAAGCCTTTGCTTTCCACCAGGCGACTGAAGTAAAATGATGGTATTAGCCGGTATAATCAGCTTGCAACCCGAAGCTATCAAATCTCCAACCCTGGCCTCAGATAAATTGCTAACCTTGCCCGGGGGAATGATGGTACACCTGGCAATATTTACATTCTGGTTGTTGAATCGTAATCCAATGATTTTGCTTTGTGCCCGGAGCGTGCCAGCCAGGCAAAAAACAAAACCAGAAACTACCATTAAACGCATGCTGCTGATGAAAGACCGGTAAATTGAACGGAGGGGCATAAAGTAAAAATTAATTGACCATTGAAGTAACTATCCAATTTTAAGTAACCCAATACTTGTTAAATAGCAAAATAAAAATAGCCATTTTTAATCAGTGGCCTATCCAAAATATTATTTACCTGAATATATACTTTGGGGGTAACACCTAAAGTTTGTATGCACCATAATTGACCAGGCCGGTTATCTGCCGGGTTTTGCCTGCAAGGTGCAACACCCGGAAAGGGCAATTTGCTATCAGGTACCACCAGAGCATGGTATCAGCGCCTGGCCAAAAATCCGTTTGTGATCACCAGGGTGCTTTACCCTTAAAATTAAATTCAGGGGAGTTTATATTAATTTTTAGCCGGATTGGATGGAATTGTCCCAGGTAAACCTGAATTATAATCCCTGTCCATCAGTATCATTTTTCTATCATCAATCAAACTTCACGATCCCAAACCTTTCCTTTGCCATCAGCAGTACTTCACCCGGTGCAATTACCGTACTCCGCAGTACCTGCGGAACCGGTTGGCCTTCCTCGTAAGGATACAGTATTTCTTTCCGTTCCAGTTTACCGCCTGCAATGGTGGCAACAATAAGGCCGTTCTTTTCATCCTTTCCGGCTGCCATTTTAGGCTTTTCCCCCGGCGGCAGTTTCAGGTTTTCCTGTAAATCGGCATACAGCAAATGAAGCCGGTTATTGATGCGGGTGGACAGCACCGAAGCTTCGGCCCCGCCGGATTGGCGCTTGGGAAACCGCCATACGTTTTGCGGAAACTGTCCGGCATTGGTTTCAATAACGGCAATGTCATAAAATTTAAAATAGTAGTTGTTATTGGCGCCCGAAATCATCCTGGTGCTTTGATATTGCTCGCAAACCAACTGAAAGCCGCCATCCTGCGCCGGATACACCTGCCGTATGGCATAAGGAATCAGGTCCTCGGCTTTATTGCTTGCCGTATCAAAAAGCAGGTGTCGGGGCACGCCGGTTTCCATTTTTTTAACCAGTTCCGCTTTCTCGGTATCGTATTCAAATAAAAACAGTTGGGTAGCCAGCACTTCCTTATTGTTGTTGCGGATGTCCATGGAAGATGTTACCACATCCCTTGGTATCAGGTTTTTGGGTTCGCCCTCAAAAGGGTAGGCAAACCCGGCAAGGTAAAAGCCATTACCCGGCGCGGGAAGAACATCAACGCCAGCAAGCTGCAGGTTGGGATAATCGAGCGGGAAAACTTTGGGTTCCTTTCCTTTTTCCAGTTTTACCCAAACTGAATATTGCTCTGCCTGCCCCGGTTCGCGGTCTTTTTTTAGCCGGTAATTCCGCAGCAGCAGGTATGGTTGTCCGTTATTGTCCACAAATGCTTCTGTCAGCACACCCTTGAGTTGACCAAAATTATACGAATCAAAAGTGGCAACCTTTCCGTTTTTATCCAGCACGATATAATGCAGCAAGCCCCCTTTGGTAGTAATAAAATCTAAGTACTTGATTTTGAAATCGCCGTTGGGTGATGTACCGGTACGGTAAAAACTGTAAAAATTCATTTCGCCGGGCCTGCTCAGGGGCTCGGGTGCAGCAATCGGCGTACATCCATCCGCTGTACCCAATCCTGCAAGCCGGAGCCCTTCTTTTTTTATATCTTCATAAAAGTAATGAACGGGGCCGTCCTGTTTTAATGATGTCCATTTGTAATCAACCGATTTTCCAAAAGCCTTCGGATCAAGCGCCGAACGGCACAATTGACTGCCATTGGGTGCATAAGCCCACACCTGTACGCCTGAATCTTTGCTCAATTGACCAAAATAATACCGCCCCTGCTGAACCCCAAGCCATTCGGGTTCGTTTTTTGAACCAAAGGGTTGCGACCATTGAATAGCGGTTTGTGCCTGTAAACCGGTTGTAAAAAGTAAAAACAACCATACTTTCGAAAAAATGCCCATTCGGTAAAGAAGAATTTTGGAAAAAATATGCCGTATTGATAATCGGGCTGCAAATAAATAAAATCTGGTTTAAAAAGGTTACCGCTCAAAAAAAATTGGTACATGTAGCAGGAATTATAAGCGTCCGGCGGGGAGATAGCAGTTTTAATTCCTCCCCGTATTCCGGTGCCACCATGCCCAGCCTATCAATACCGGATGGATAATCAATAACCTTATCCAGGAAAGCCAAACCGGCAATGCTTTTCCTTCTGAAACAATTTTATCGGAATCGGTTATCATGTAAATATGCGTAGGCAAAAAGGCTATCAGCATGGCAATTATGCCAAATACAGCCCACTTGCGGGTGGCAGGTATCATAAGCCCGATGGCTCCCAATATTTCGGCTGCTCCGGCAAGGATGTTCAGCAATTGCTTATTTCCTAAATAGGCTGGAATGAGCGGGTAATAAAAATCCGGCATTACAAAATGGTTGATACCGGCTGCAAGGTAAACGGCAATCATTACCCACAGGCTGATTTGACGTTTGGAACGGAGAATGGAGGAAGCGATCAATGGTTGCTGTTTAAACGGTTGAACAACTGAGGCAGGCAGTTGTTCCGGAATACCGAAAATCCGTTTGGGATTTTTAAAGTTTTCCACTTCAAATCCCGGACCTGAATGAGCTACCGTTTCGGTACCTTGTAATCATAGGGCAGCATGGTAGCCATCTTGTCATTCCAGCCCCAGTAGCCGGTAATCAACACAATCAGCGGGTCATTCACCATACCCTGCTGATCAATTTCGAGTGTTCTGGCTTCGTTCATCTTCAGCATACTTATCTGGTACCCCGGTTTCTGCGATTGGCGCATTTGTGCCTGCACATAATCGGGGTGCTCCTTTTCCTTTACATAGGTAATATGCAGGTAATCGGTAAACTCAAGGCCCGCGGTATGCGGATTTACCTGGAATGCCACGCTGTCACCTGGTAAAATGGGCGAATACAAAATATCCATCAGATCGGGTTGCCTCATTACCTGCTGGTAATAGTTGGCCGAATCGCGGTTGGCGGAAGTTATTACAGGGCCAGCACTTCCACTTAAGGATATCTGCAGGTTACCTTCAGATTGAATTTGGCTGAACATCAATTTTTTCACCCTTTCTTTTTCAAGGTTTGGCGTTTTAACCAGCCTGCGCATTTCGAAACCTTCTTCCAGTGCTGTATTGCGGTAAATGCTTCGCAAAAAATGCATTTGCGATCCGAGGTAGGCATCCATCCGGTTTTCTGCCCACTTTTTCTGCATTCTTTCATTTTTGGGTTGCATTTGCCTGAAAAGCGGGTAGCCAAGGTAATACACAATTCTGGAATCGAAGTCGTACTGAAAATACTCGAGTTGGTAGGTAATGGAATATCCAAGTGCCTTATTGATTATTATGAGTGGTTTTGGGGAGGTTGCCCTCAGCAGCTTTTGTTTGGGGAAATGTCTGAACCGGATATCAGCCTGGTTTTCAATTTTACAATCCTGCGATCCGGGCATGGTGCCAATAAAGTTTTCCAGGAAAAATTGCCCCCATTTCGCCCAGGTTGCTTCTTCGCCCGGACCAATGGTTACGTTTTCCAGTTCATCCACTTTTGCTTTCAGCACAATATTGAGCGGTGCGGTAATTTGCCGGGTATCAATGGATTGGCTGAGGGTTTGGTACCCCATGCAACTTACCACGAGGTCGTACCGGCCGGGCGCCATTCCCGAAAGGCTGAATTGCCCTTTATCGTTGGCAACCGAACCAAAGGAGGTACTTGCAAGAAACACGCTTGCCGCGGCAAGCGGTTTGCCGGATTCATCCTGTACTTTTCCAGTTAGGGTTGTTTGGGATATACCCGAAACATTGGAAAGTAAACTGTATAACAGGAAAAGGAATGTTCGTAAACACATTTAAAGGCAAACCTACAACAGGTTTTTTCAATTTTAGGTGCCGGTGGTACTAAAATACCACCATGCAGCAAATTGTTTGGTTCAGGGTAATTCCCTTAGGACACAATTATTAGATTACCTTTATTTGTACCAAAATGTAATCGTTCAAATGAATACCATTGCTGATGACTCCTTACTGTGGCAAGCTTTTAAAGGAGGCAACGAGCAGGCATTCCAGCAAATATATTCCTCAACTTTCCATAATTTGTTCGAATATGGTCTGCGCATTTTGCCGGATTCTGAAATGGTAAAAGACAGTATACATGACCTTTTTGTAAAAATATGGAACAACAGGAGCAACCTTGCCGAGGTTCAAAAAATTAAACCCTACCTCCTTGTTTCGCTTCGTTCACTCATCTACAATAAAATTGAACAAAGTAACCGCCGGCCTACAAGTTCCTTCGACGGCCCGGACAACAGCCATTTTGAAATGGCGTTTACAGTGGAACCGGAATATTTAACCAGGGAGGACAAAACAGAGCAGTTGCGATTACTTACCATGGCGCTTAATCAACTCACCCCAAGGCAAAAGGAACTGATCTACCTTCGGTATTTTGAAGAATTAGGTTATGAGGAAATTGCGCAATTGCTGGATATTACCGTAAAAGCAACCTATAAACTAATGGCAAGAGCACTTACAATTTTACGGGAATACTTTGGCTCTACCCTTTTTGCCCTCGGCCTTTTCTTTTTACTTTTGAAGCATCCAGCCAGCTAATCATACCGCACTTTTCGTCTTGTTCCAGGGGTTTCACCCTGTGCAAAGGATAAACTATGGCATGTCGCTTTTCAGGGCTACTGGTTTGTACACTACTGGGTTGCTGCCCGTACGTTGGGCTGAATTTTTTTTTGCCTAATGGGGTAAAATGGCAAACCTCACTGTCCTGTGACAGGAATGGTAATAATACCCTTCCCCATGAAAACAGGCAACTGAATGCATTACGACCAATACGATATAGAGGATTTTTTGGATGACCCGCTTTTTATTAGCTGGGTAAAAGAAAAAACCCCGGAATCCGATGATTTCTGGACCAACTGGATTCAATCAAATCCACCCAACCTTGAGGCATTCAAAAAAGCCGAACTTCAGTTGAAGGCCATGCTTTCTATTGATCGCATGCATATTCCTGTAGGTGGTGCTGAAGAAGTATGGGACCGGATTCAAACCACCATCCATTCACCCTCAGGCAAAAAGGTAATCGTAATGGCGCCAAAACCTTGGTATAGGCAAAATATATGGCGGGCTGCAGCGGCTGCAGTTTTCATATTTGCTTGTATGGGTTACTGGGCATGGCAAAAAAGCCAAACCAATCCCGATCTCGAATTAGCCAATAATAAACCTTCGGAGGTTAAGCAGGAAATTTTACCGGGTGGAAACAAAGCCCTGCTCATCCTTGCCGACGGCAGTTCAGTTGTACTTGATTCAGCCAACAATGGAGCAATTACCCACCAGGGAGGCACAACGGTAATAAAACTGGATGGACTGGTAACCTACAATCAATCCGTAAATCGCACCAATGAGGTCGTTTACAACACAATTTCCACACCTAGGGGCGGCCAATACCAGTTAATACTTGCCGATGGTACCAAAGTGTGGCTCAATTCGGCTTCTTCCCTCAAATTTCCTACCAGTTTCCCCGGGCACCAAAGAAGGGTTGAACTTAACGGAGAGGGCTATTTTGAAGTGGCCCATAATCCATCACAGCCTTTTTTTGTAAGCAACGGAGGTACTGAAGTAAAAGTGCTGGGTACCCATTTTAATGTAATGGCTTACGGGGATGAGCCTGCCACTCTTATCACCCTGCTCGAGGGAAGGGTTTCAGTAAGCCATCAATCGCGGGAAACCAACCTGTTGCCCGGGCAGCAGGCAAAAGTAACCACTGAAATGAAAGTGTTGGATAATGTAGATGAAGAACAGGTGATGGCATGGAAAAACGGATCCTTCATCTTCGGGGAATCTATGAGTATTCCTGAAATTATGCGGCAGGTAGCAAGGTGGTACGATGTGGAAATTGAATATCAGCGTAAGCCGGCGGGGCATATCGGGGGCTCTATTTCTAAACAGGTTAATATATCAGAAGTATTATCCATTATTGAATTAACCGGCGAAGTCCGGCTAGAGCTTCAGGGCAAAAAAGTAATTGTAAAATAACCGTTGAGGTCCCATTTTATTTGGAAAGAAAATATTGGGATTTCCAGGTTCATTATTCACCAAAAAAATAAAACTTAAAAATGCCGCCAAAAAAGTAATCACCGTATTTATCCGAAAAAAGGGGGAGTATAAAAAAGCCAGGAGTGGTGCAACACGCCTGGCAGGATTTAGCCGACCCTCGAAAAGTTAACCTTCATCAGACTTTCCATTCATTAGTCAACCAAAACAAGTCAAAGTTATGCTTTCAAATTCTTTTTCTGACTGCTTCTTTTTGCCTGCCCAGTGGCAAAAAGGCCGGCAGCAATTGGTTCAATCATTCAAACCGATTTTTATTATGAACGTTCTGGCAATTGGCCTGCTGCTTTGCTCATTAACAGTAGCAGGCCGCGGATACACTCAGTATTCCATTTCCGGGAAAAACGTTGCTCTGCCAAAAGTGCTGAAAGAACTAAAAAGGCAGAGCGGATACGATTTTGTATATGCAACAGACCTGCTGCAGAAGGCAGGTTCCGTTACGGTTAATTTGCAGAATGTTTCCCTGGAGGAAGCCCTCAACCGTTGCCTCAGTGGTAAGGGATTAGGATATACGATTATAGGTAAAACGGTGGTTATCAAACTGGTATTGGAATCTGGATTGCCGGACGATGAAAACCCGCCGGTACCTCCCACCGAAATTAAAGGACGTATTACCAATGAAAAAGGGGAACCGGTTGCCGGCGCCTCCATTAAAATAAAAGGAACGAATATTGGAACGGCTGCCGACGATTATGGCACTTTTCATATTGAAGCTCCTTCGGCCAATGTAACCCTGGTGATTTCGGCTACCAATATTGAAACCCTTGAAGTGGCAGCAGGCAGCCAGTCAACTTCACAGGACGGCGCAATCAGCATTACCGCCCAATCAAAAGTGAATGTGCTGGATGAATCGGTGGTAATTGCCTATGGTACTACAACCCGAAGGCTTGCAACGGGTTCCATTTCAAAAATGAAAGGGGAAGATATCAGGAAGCAGCCTGTGGAAAATCCTATGCTCGCATTAGGCGGCAGAATGGCCGGACTCCAGATTTCACAAACCAGCGGCATTTCGGGAGCGCCGGTAAGTGTTACTATCCGTGGAAAAAATTCACTGGGAGCAGGGTCAGAACCACTTTATATTATTGATGGGGTGCCTTTTGCCCATTCATTGACCAATGTTACTTTCAGTAATGGTTTATCTGCTCAAACATTGGGTGGTATTACAAACGCCAGCACCGGAACAAGTCCGTTTGTAAACTTAAATCCCGCAGATATTGAAAGCATAGAAGTGTTGAAGGATGCAGATGCTACTGCCATCTATGGTTCAAGGGGTGCCAATGGGGTAATACTCATTACCACAAGAAAGGCAAAAGCGGGTAAAACTTCCGTAGATGCAAGCTTTTATACCGGTTGGGGCAAGCCTACTCGTATGCCGGAAATGTTGAATACACAACAATATGTAATGATGAGGAATGAGGCATTCAAAAATGACCTCATTACTCCCAATGCCACTAATGCGCCCGACCTTTTATCCTGGGATACAACCCGGTATAATGATTGGGCTAATATACTTATGGGTGAAACAGCCAGGAGTTATGATGCACAGGTTCGCCTTTCTGGCGGAAGTCAGCAAACCCAATTTTCCATTACCACAGGCTACCATAGGGAAACCCCTATATTTTATGGCGATATGTTCGATGACAGGCTTAACCTTCGGGCTAACATCATTCACCGTTCCAATGACAATAAGTTTTCCCTGTCGCTAAACACGGGATACAATGTGGACAACAACAATATCAATACTACTGATATGAGGCAGCTTATTACCACTATACCCAATGCTCCCAATCCTCTTGATTCAAATGGAAACCTGGTATGGCGCGACAATGGAGTGAATTTTACAAACCCCCTTTCTTATGCCAAAAAAACTTACAAAGGGGTAACCGAAAACTCTATCAGTAATTTTAATATCGGTTACAGGTTTAGCAAAAGCTTTCAAATTAGGGTAGATGGAGGAATGAATATTGTACGGATAAGCCAAAATAGCGCTAATCCCACAAGTTCACAAAATCCATTTGGAACCACTCCAATCAGTACCGCAGATTTCTTTAACCAGGTTCAAAGAAACTGGATTGTGGAACCCCAGGCAGATTATACCAAACAGTGGGCCAAAGGTCGTATTCAGGTGCTTGCGGGAGGCAGTTTTCAGGATCAGGTGACAGAAGGAACAAGGATTAATGCTTCAGGATACACCAGCGACGAATTACTTGGAACGCCTGGCCCTGCTGCCACCAAATCCGTAACGAGCAACTATGCCAAGTATCGCTATACTGCCGCATTTGGTAGAATTAACTATAATTACGACGACAAATACCTGGTTAACCTTTCCGGGCGCCGCGATGGCTCGAGCCGTTTTGGGCCGGGAAAACAATTCGGCAATTTTGGTGCAATAGGAGCAGGGTGGGTTTTTTCTGAAGAAAACTTTATGAAAAACTTTTCCTTTCTAAATTTTGGTAAAATACGCACCTCCATGGGTGTAACCGGGAACGACCGGATTGGCAATTACCAGTATATTGCCCGTTGGGGTACCACAAATTCAGCTATCCCATACCAGGGTGTCAGCGGTTTGTACCCCATTAACCTCGAGAACCCCGATTTTGGATGGGAACGAAACCGCAAATGGGAAGCCGCTATTGAATTAGGGTTTTTAAATAACCGGCTGTTTTTTTCTGCTGACTTTTACCTGAATCGCAGTGATAATCAATTGATAGGATATACCCTTCCTACCCAGGTAGGCTTTGCAAGTATTACGGCAAACAGGGATGCACTGATTGAAAACACGGGCTGGGAATTCATGATCAATTCAACCAATATTATCAAAAAAGATTTTTCCTGGAAAAGTTCTTTCAACATTACCATTCCCAGAAATGAACTGATTGCTTATCCCAACCTCGAAACATCAAGTTATGCCAGTACCCTGGTAGTGGGCGAGCCTGTTACCATCCGGAAATACATTGATTACCAGGGTGTTGATCAGGAAACAGGCCTTTATTTACTTAATGGCATCAATTTAACCACTGATAGAACCCAAATCCGAAACCTCGCACAGCAATTGTACGGCGGCTTGCAAAACAGCCTAGCCTATAAAAACTGGTCCCTGGACTTCTTCTTCCATTTTGTGCAACAGGAAGGACTCACCAGTATCAATTTTTCTGCACCCGGTGGTCGTTCTAATCAACCCATTAATGTACTCGATCGTTGGCAGAATAAGGGAGACATAACTGACATACAACGATTTTCAACAACCGGTGCTGCGGTTACCCAATACAGTTACTTCGCCAATTACTCCGATGGCAGGGTTGCCGATGCCTCCTTTATCCGGCTGAAAAATGTGTCGCTTGCATATAGTTTTGATAAAAAACTCGCACAAAAACTGAAGGCGGAAAATTTAAGGGTTTATTTCCAGGGTCAGAATCTGTTGACTTTCAGCCCATATGAAACGGGAGATCCCGAAACACTTTCACTAAGTACAGCCCCCCTCAGAATGCTTTCTTTGGGTTGCCAGGTGATTTTTTAATCTTATAAAAGGGAAAAAATGCAATACTATAATAACAGCCTTTTAAAAATATCAGGAAAAATAAAGATACTTTTCATAGTTACCCTGTTTGGCATAATCCTTTCAGCCTGTGAGAAATTTGTAACTGTTGAGAACCCACCGGATATTCTTACCACTGATAAAGTATTTGCTGATGACAAATCCGCTACTTCAGCAATTCTTTCTATTTATATAGATATGATGAACGATCAGTTTGGAGGCAACGGGTCATTCGTTTTCTTTTCTATGTCGGCACTTGCCGGTTTTTCAGCCAATGAGTTACAATGGACACAAAGCAATACCACAACACCAACCTACCTGGAATTTACTGACCATGGGTTGACTCCACCCAACACCTCAATACGTCCATTTTGGCGCGATGGGTATAAGTACATTTACAGAACAAATGCGATACTTAGCGGCATTGTAAGTTCATCAGGAATGACCTCCGAAGGGAAAAAGCTGGTGGAGGGTGAAGCCAAATTTATACGGGCATTTTGTTATTTCTACCTGGTGAACCTTTTTGGCGATGTACCACTGGTTTTAAGCCCAGACTACAAGACCAATATGAACATGGCGCGCACACCAGCAAGCCAGGTATGGGCGCAGATAGAAAATGATCTGATAGACGCCAGGGCTTTGCTTCCGGTAAATTATCCTACGGCTGAAAGGCTTCGTCCTAATCGTGCTACTGCCGGAGCCCTGCTATCGCGGGTTTTCCTGTACACAGGCAAATGGACTGAAGCGGAAGCAGAGGCTGATGCAATAATTTCTTCAGCTGTTTACGGAACAACACTGCCTGTGTTGGATAAGGTTTTCAAAAAGGACAGCCCTGAAACAATCTGGCAGTTGCAGCCAGTTCGTGCAAACGTTAATACACTTGATGGAGTTAATTTCCTGGTAACAGGTACTACACGCCCAAACTATGAGCTTACATCCAACCTTCTTTCTGCATTTGAACCAAATGATGCACGGAAAACCAAATGGATCGGCTTCACCAATCCGGCCTATCCCTCTTGGGCTTTCCCTGCCAAGTATAAAGCTGGCACCGCAACATCAGTAACAGAATACCATATCGTTTTCCGCCTTACAGAACAATACCTGATACGCTCAGAGGCAAGGGCCCGGCAGGGAGGCAGCAAAATAAATGCCGCTGTAAGCGATCTGAATGTTGTGCGCAGCCGTGCAGGCCTGTCAGCAATTAATCCTGCCGACCAGAATAGTCTGCTTCTTGCTTTGGAACAAGAGCGGCAGGTTGAGTTTTTTGCTGAATGGGGCCATCGTTGGCTCGACCTGAAGCGAACCAACAGGGCCGAGGCCGTCCTAAAGCCCCTCTCACCAACAAATTCATGGAAAAAGGGGTCAGAACTTTATCCGGTTCCTGATATGGAAATTGGCAGCAATCCCTTACTTACTCAAAATGAAGGGTATTAGTATTCGGAAGCTCCTGTATTTACATTGCAACGGGGTATTTAGCCATTCAAAGCAGATCAATTTAACATTCACATATTAAGCTAATCATTATGACATATTTCAAAAGATTTCTCCCATTTCTTGGTATCCTTTATATTTTTTTAACTACGGATAATAAAATTTTTGCCCAGGGCATCCAGTTTGTACATGATATAGATTCAGCGCTGGCACTTGCCAAAGCGCAAAACAAGCCCATTTTTATTGACTTCTATACATCCTGGTGTGGCCCCTGTAAAGTAATGACCAAGGATGTGTTTCCGCAGGAGAAAGTTGGGAAATATTATAATAGCCAGTTTATCAATTGCAAAATTCAATGCGACGACAATGGTAAAGGGGTAGAAGTGGGTAAAAATTACCAGGTATATGCCTATCCTACACTCATGTTTCTAAATCCGCAAGGTGAACTGATTCACTCCATGGCAGGCGGACTTTCTGCTGAGGAATTTATTGACCTGGGAAACATTGCACGCAATCCGGAAAAGAGTTTGCTTGGCCTGCTGAACCAATGGAATGAAGGCAGGCGGGATACAGCGTTTGTAAACCAATACTTTAAAGCACTAAAATTGGCTTACCGTAACGAAATGGCTAAAAGCCAGTTTGAAGAGTATAATTCAGGCATTTCCCAAAAGGAAAAAACATCCAAAAACACTTTTGAGTTGATCAAATTACTGGGATTTCCTCCTTTTTCACCTATGTTTTCTTTTGTGGAAGAAAACAGGAAATCCTATTATCGCACTACAGGAAAAGCCACCATTGATAAGTATTTAAGCGATACTTACTTATGGTACCTGAAATCGATGGCCATGGGGAGAGGTTCAGCCGCCCAGCAAGAATACCGGGTGGCTAAAGCAAAGTATATTGCCAAAAAATACCCCAACACCGATGAGGTGGTTATGTTTATTGAAGTACATGAAACAGGGGATACAACCGGCAGGTACGATGTGGAGGAGTACATGCGCAGGGGTACGGCCTTCCTGGATAAGTATGGTAAAAACAACGATTCATATACGATAAGCCTCGCCAGTCTCCTAGGTAATTTTACAGGCGGGGAAAACAAAGGCGCTGCGGGCATTACCTGGATGGAGAACCTGCTTGCCCGCAACCCTAACCCCAAATACCTTGGTACTTATTTCTACATCCTTTGGCGCAATTATCATTTTGACGAAGCCATCGCTGTAGGAAACAAAATGAAAGCCGACGCTATAAAAAACAATCAGCCTACCAAAGAAATTGATGACCAGATTACCATGGTGATTGAATTGAAGGCGAAAAAAAGTAAACAAAAAACGGTGGGGATTTAAGGGGTAGTGGGGACACCACTCATTAGTAGTGGCTGTCCCCTTTTTGGCAGGTGTCCTCACCTTATTGTATGTGGGCACACCTGCCAATTAACGCCCCCTAAAACTTCTTAAACCGCTCCCAGGCAGCCCTTTCCAGCATTTCCCTGTCATCGGGATGTGAAATACTGATAAGGTCGTGCGCACGCTGCCGCAGGTTGCGCCCATACAGGTAGGCAATACCGTATTCGGTTACTACGTAATGCACGTGCCCGCGGGTAGTAACCACACCTGCCCCCTGCTGCAAAAAAGGAACGATGCGCGAAGCACCTTTATTGGTGCGGCTTGTGATGGCAATAATGGGTTTGCCGCCTTCGCTAAGCGCCGCGCCACGCATAAAATCCATTTGGCCGCCAATTCCGCTGAACTGCCTCGTTCCTATGCTGTCGGCGCAAACCTGCCCCGTAATATCCACCTCAATAGCGCTGTTGATGGCCACTACTTTGGGATTGCGGCGAATGGTATGCGGATCGTTTACATAGTCAATATCAAGGAATGCAAAGGCAGGGTTGTCGTTTACATAATCGTACAGCTTGCGGGTGCCCACGGCAAAGCCGGTAACCGTTTTATTGGGATGAATGCGTTTTTTACTGTTGTTCACCACATCACTTTCAAACAGCGGGATAATACCATCGCTCACCATTTCGGTATGTACTCCCAGGTTTTTATGGTTGGCAAGGCATTTAAGCACTGCATCCGGAATGGTTCCTATCCCCATTTGCAGGGTACTTCCATCGTCAATCATGCCGGCAATAATTTCGCCGATGCGTAATTCGGCCGGGCCGGTTTTGGCGCCGTAATCCACTTCGGGCAGCGGGTCTTCGTTGTACACCATGGCATCAAACTTGCTCATATGTATCATACCATCGCCATGGGTACGCGGCACGTTGGGGTTTACCTGCGCAATTACGTGTTTGGCCATATTTACCGCGCTGCGGGCTATATCAACCGATACGCCAAGGGTGCAGTATCCATGACGGTCGGGTGGGGATACCTGCACAAGCGCTACGTCAATGGGCATGGTGCCGCTTTTAAACAGGTCGGGGATGTCGCTCAGAAATACCGGGATAAAATCGCCCCTGCCTTCATTAATGGCTTTTCGTACCGATTCGCTTACAAACATGCAGTTGATGCGAAAGTTTTCTTCATACTCGGGTTTGTCAACCTCAATATCGCCGGCAACGGTAATAAAAACCAGTTCAACATTGCGCAGGCGATCCTTTTGTTTGGCAAGTTCACGCAGCAGGTGGAGGGGTGTTTGCGCGCTTCCGTGTACAAAAACCCGGTTGCTGCTTTTTACCACACTAAGGGCTTCCTGTGCGGATATATAATGTATTGGCAATAGCATATTGGTCGTTTTAATTGATTATCAATATTTCTGATTGTTTATGGGTATAAATAACCAAAGGTTAAAAAATTATTGTACAAAGTTCCGTCCGGCTAACTTTGCGCCAAATGATGAATATCATGATTGGACGTAACCTCCTCATTTGTTTTGGATTAACATTAATTTCATTGGCATCAGGGGCACAGGCTTCAGAACCCGATAAGTCTCCATTGGATATTAGCTACGCACCCTACAATTACCCGATATTAAAGTTTCAGGGAAAACACCCATCCGCTATGCCTTATGCAAGGGTGGTTTACAGCCGTCCGCAAAAAAATGGAAGGACATTATTTGGCGCTGAAATAAAATACAATGAAATATGGCGGTTGGGCGCCAATGAATCTACTGAACTGGAACTTTTCCGCAATGCAAATATTGGCGGAAAAGCTATTCCCAAAGGTCGTTACACATTATTCTGTATACCAACACCCGATAAATGGACCATTATATTAAGCAAGGATAATTACACCTGGGGCGCTTTCAGCTATAAACAAGCTAATGACATGGCGCGGTTTTCCCTGCCGGTAACTAAGGTTTCCAGCCCGCCCGTTGAGTATTTTACCATGTACTTTAATGAAAGCAATCACCTGGTAATTATTTGGGATGATATAAAAGTGGTGGCACCGATAGTATTTTCATCCGGAAAATAGGAATCTTATTCATGTGCGGCATTGCGGGTATCATATCAGGCAGGGAAATAAGTATTTCGCAGCAGCGCGCACAGGCTATGTCTGATGTTCTTGCGCACCGTGGTCCCGATGGAAAGGGTATTTGGCAGGATGCAAAGAGCCGCATTTACCTGGTGCACCAACGGCTCAGTATTATTGACCCTACACCTGCCTCTGATCAGCCTTTGGTTTATGGTAATTATGTACTTGTTTTTAATGGCGAAATTTACAATTACCTTGAGCTGAAACAAGAGTTGCAGCAAAAAGGGTACCGATTTAATTCAACAGGTGATGGGGAAGTTATTCCTGCCGCTTTCGATTGCTGGGGCAACGATTGCCTGCACAAGTTTGATGGTATGTTTGCTTTTGCCCTGTATGATACTGAGAAGAAGCGCATGCTGATAGCCCGCGACAGGTTTGGTGAAAAGCCCCTTTATTTTCATGCCCGTTATGCCGAACGCGGCCGGCTTGACTACCTGTTGTTTGGTAGCGAAATGAAAGCGCTTTGGGCAGGTGGCGCACCCCGCGAAGTAAATAATACCATGCTGACGAATTATATTTCGCTTGGTTTTGTGCAGAACCCGATTGTGAAAACGGATACTTTTTTCAGGAATATATTGAACCTGCCACCCGGCTATCAGCTTGAAGTGGAAACAGATGTTATGCGGTTTGTAATGAAACGATGGTACGAACCCTATAAGCGAATCGGGCATTTAAAGGAAAACGAAACAAGGAATGAAAATGCCGTTATTGAACAGTTTCACAATATCCTGCTTCGATCGGTAGAGCTCCGGCTGCGCAGTGATGTCCCGGTTGGAACAAGCCTAAGCGGGGGGCTTGACAGCAGCAGCATTGTGGCGGCAATTGATGTGCTGAAAAAGAAGCACAGCAACCTTGATGGCTGGGCCAATGTTTGTTTTTCGGCCGTATTTCCCGGGTTTGAAAAGGATGAGGCCGCATGGAGCCGAGGGGTAGCAAATCAGTTTGGCATTTCACAATACCTGGTTCAGCCCGAAGCCGGTGACCTGGTCAAGCATTTCGGGGAAATGATGTATTTCCAGGAGGAACCAGTGCAAAGCAGCAGCGCGCTGGCCCAGTTTATGGTGTACCGGCAGGCAAAAGAAGAGGCTGTTTCGGTATTGCTCGACGGACAGGGCGCCGATGAAATAATGGCCGGGTACAGCCGGTACAGCCATTGGTACCTGCAGCAACTGTTGCGTACCAACCGCGGGGTAATGTTTTCAGAAAAAAGGTTGATACAGGAAAATGGTATGCTGGAAGGATGGGGCATTGGTAATTATCTTGCTGCCTTTCTGCCACATCAAACAGCGCAGTTGCTGAAGTGGAAAGCATGGAGACAGCAAAATAATTCGCCCCTGCACCCCGATTTTCTTGCTGCCAGCCGCGACGACAATACCTTGTTTAAACCGCATATCCGCACCCTTGATGATATGCTGTATTTCAATACGTTTCAGTTTGGGCTCGAGGAATTACTGCGTTATGCCGACCGGAACAGTATGGCGCACAGCCGCGAAGTAAGGCTGCCCTTTTTAAGCCACGAGCTCGTTGAATTTGTTTTTTCGCTGCCGGCGCATTTTAAAATAAGGCAGGGTTTCGGCAAATGGATTTTGCGCAAAGCCATGGATAAATACCTGCCTGCTGAAATTGTATGGCGAAAAGGTAAAGTTGGGTTTGAACCGCCACAGCAGCAATGGTTGCAGCAACAAGGTATGCAGGAAATGATACGGGAAAGCCGTAAAACCCTTGCTGTTGCGGGCGTTATTTTGCAATCGGAAATTAACCGGCCGGTTGCCGGTAACGGCGCTCATGAACAGGGAAATTATGATTGGCGATATTTAGGCGCTGCCAGTATTTTAAAATAAGCTATTGGGTATTTTCTTTTTCGGCAAGCACCTCTTTTGCCACTGAAAGGGCCGCTGTAAAATCCGGAAGAATGAACCGTTTGCCAATACGGAAGAGTAGTCTTGATTTCTGCAGCTCCTGTAATACATTTGGCTGAACCCCGCTTAGAATCATTTGTGTGTTGTCTTTTTCGCACATTTTCAATACGTCTTTTATGGTATGTAGCCCGGTAGCATCAATTACCGGTACATTGCGCATGCGTAAAATAAGCACTTTGGGTTTTTCTTCTACAAACCGCATGGAGTCTTTGAATTTGTAGGCGGCACCAAAAAACATAGGTCCGGTAATTTCAAATACATCCACAGCAACCGGGATGTCAAATTTTTCGGTAGCATTGGGGTCGGGCGCGCCATCGGGCAGTTTATGCGGATTTACATCTACACTGCTTATCTGTATCATTTGCCGCATAAACAGGAAGGCGGCAAGCACCATACCAATTTGAATGGCGATGGTAAGGTCGAAAAACACCGTCAGGAAAAAAGTGGTGAGCAAAACAATTGCATCGCTGCGGATACCGCGGGCAATATCCATAAAAGTTTCGTGTTCGCTCATATTGTAGGCAACTACAATCAAAATTCCGGCAAGCGCACTCATAGGTATAAGCGAGGCCCATTTGCCAAACAGCAGCATTATTATGAGAAGCACAAGGGCATGAACGATGCCTGCAACCGGTGAACGCCCGCCATTTTTTACATTG